>OASZ01000018.1_pt1 | contig 271152 bp, 270 predicted proteins | sample 1501241 | NCBI WGS metagenome assembly OASZ01 (sample SAMEA2579926, study PRJEB22360) | human gut metagenome | biome: human gut; feature: human-associated habitat; material: faeces | place: Denmark | collected 2008/2010 | reverse complement strand
GCGAAACGGTAAGTTGGAATTGGTTTGGTTTTGTGTATGCGGTTTTGAAGGTATATATTGAGAAAGTTTATATAGGGGATTAGTTCAATGGTAGAGCACCGGTCTCCAAAACCGTCGATGGGGGTTCGAATCCCTCATCCCCTGCTTTAAAAGCCTAGTAAATACTAGGCTTTTTTCTTTTCGTGTTGCATGTCGTGTTGCATCAGATTTTCAAAGTAGCTGTCTATTTTCTTATCGACTTCTTTTCTTTCCACGCTAAAGGTATGTGTATAAATGTTTTTCATTACATGCGGAGTTTTCCATCCACCACGTTCCTGTGCGTATTTCTCTGGAATGTTTAAAGCAGCCATAACGGATGCATTAACATGTCTTAGGTCATGGAAAGACATGTGCGGAAGTCCACTCTTTTCCATGAGAGCGTTAAACCGATGATGAATCTTATTGTAAGTCATAGGTACAATAACATCTCCAGGGACGTTATCAATAAGGCTTTTGATATAAGGAGGCATCTTATGTTTTCTAAGCCTTGTCTGGACTTTTCCTGTGCTTTTTCTGAAGTCTTTATTGTCTGCACTTACTAACACCTCATGAATGGTAATATAGTCCCCAGAAATGGATTTTGACTTGGTAAGCCCTCTAATTTCTGACATGGAAAAGCTTAACCACATGGCCAGAAGTACAGGAAGTTCAATATCCGTCCCTTCAAATACGGAGAATATGGCATCTGGTGTATTTAGTTCTTTAATCTGCCGGTGATATTTTGGCAAGGTGACAGAGCAATTCAAATCCTTCCGGTAAGTGTTTAGTGTAGCAGTAATTAGCCCATACTCGTTTTTGACTGTTTTGGCAGAAATGGTCACTGCTGGATTCTTTTGGCTTTTTCTTTTAGCTTCCTGGTTTACAGCTTCCTGAAGCATTTCAGTGGTAATGTCCCTGATTGGGACGTCCATCAGAAGTTTAAAGCTATTTTTTCGCTTCTTTTTGTAATCCGAAATAGTAGTGATGCTCAGAACCGCATCTTTTGATTCAATGTATTTGTCAATAGCAGTCCCCAGGGTGATATTTTTTATTTTTAAAATATCATCTTTTTTAGCCGCCCAATCAGAAGCTTGTTTTTCACAAGCACGCCTTCCTTTAGGACCCGGAATGTCACTGGTAAAAGATTTGTAGATTCTTTTCTTTTTTACGGTTCCGTCCGGCTGTGGAATTTCTTCAGTATGAGAATACACCTGGCATCGCCAAGAGCCTGACGGTAGTTTTTTAGCAGTAGCCATAAATCATCTTCCTTTCTTTTATGTAAAATGGGTATAAAAATAACAGCTAACACCAGAATGAATGTTCTGATTGTTAAACCGTCCCGAAGATGATACAATATATTTGCTGGAATATGTGTATATCTTCGGATATATTCAAAGCCGTTCGGTACGCCAATACCGGGCGGTTTTTCACATTTGACAAATAATCCAACTTGACATATAATATACTTAACAAGAGAACCGTTGGTCAGTGCACACCTGACCGCCGGATAAGATAGTCTAAAAATAGCGCCTTATCTTACCAGGACAGGGGCGCTATTTTTTGTGGTTCGATATAGTCAAAACAAGAGTTATGACGGCACAAAGCATAATTACAAAAGTAAACAAATCACTGTATGTAATCATAAGCACCAGCCTCCTTTCTTGCGTCCGGCGGCTGATATAGCACCCCAACGGTTCCCTGGGTAAGTATATTATATTGTCAAGGTGGAAAAATTTAATGATAGTGTTTTTAGCTATTCAAGACCATACTGCGCTTTATTAACTAATTTATCTCCTTGAAATGTGACATTGGCATTTGCACCGATGCTTCCTTCGCCATTCCAAGAATAAATTACAGTGTAATATTCATCACCGGGTGCTCCACTTTCTGATAAAATAGTTCCGTTACTGCCAATTAAGGAACATGCTTCTTCGTAAGACATTCCATCTGATAAAGAATTAAATTCCGATATAGAAATTGTAGGTAAATTTATAATAGTATTCTCTTGTTCTGGCTCTTTACTGTCATCGACGGTATTTTCAGAAGACACTTCTTCTGTATCGGCTTCTTCTTTAGAATCCGACACAGAATCTTTTTTGATTCCCGTATTAGATAGCGGAGGGAAACTGATTGAATTTATAATTTCTTCAAAATCCTTCATATGGCTAATACATGTATTTTCAGTGATGAAATCAGAATATATAAAACAGTATAATAAATTATCATAAATAAGCACATAACTTTTTCCTTTAACATGCTCTTGGGATATTATTCCAGTAAATTCAAAAGCTAGGGCATCTACGCCGTTTATAGTTGTAGTATATCTATCTATTTCTTGAAATTCATCTATGTTTGAACCAAAACCATCTATGTAATCGCTTTGCTTGTTGGAATCAGTTAATTGGAATAGAGATGCATCTGTGCTTACATAAAGCATTCCGTTTTCGGGATAATAATATCCACTATCTGTATTTGGATGTTCCCAAGAAATAGGTACCTGATAAGAAATAGCAAACAAATTCTCTTGACTATTAGAATCAGCATCAAACTCATGAGAAAATGAAATGTTTTCGCTTAACTCTTTGGAGGACGATTCTTTTTCTGCATTCCTGCACCCTGAAAAAAACAATATTGTCGAGAGAATAGCAATGGATAAAATATTCTTTTTCATAATAAATTTCTCCTCATAGATATTTTATCGAAACGCCAGTGGCGAATTAATCAATTCTTTTAAAATCCATAATCTTTTCATTGTATCCAGCCAATCTTGCCAACTGATTTTTTGTCATGCCTGGATTCTCATATATGAGTGAATCTGGTATGAGTAGCTCGGCTGCAAATGTATTTGCTTCTTTTTCTATCCATGCTGTAGATAAAAATGTTTTATTACGGATAAAGTAACAATTTTCCTTCCTGTGCAAGAGCGCATGACCTAATTCATGTGCCATAACAAGATACATTTCTTGATTGGAAAGGTTTTGATTCAAAAATATATATCTATGATTTTTGAGAAACATATAGCAGCCTTCACAGTTAATGTTTCCGATTTGATATAAAATCCCCAAATACTCTGCAATTTTAAACGGGTCATTTGTTCCAACTTTTCTTATGTAGTAAGCGACCATACGTTTTATGTCTTTTCGCATTTGCATACACCTACTTTTTGTTTTTATTCGGATTGTACTTTTCCTTATTAATTAGTTTCAGACGTTTCAATGCTATTTCTAATTCTTCTTTGAATAAATCCATAGATTCATCTGATAGATTTTCTCCATTGTAAGATACTGGCCCGTCTTCTTTGCTTGACAATTTAGCCATTATAGAATCTAAATCTTTGGCAATATCCCTGTTGTCTCTGGCAGTCAGATTATTTTCGGCTTTATCTCCCGACATAAGGTAATCAGTTGTAACATCTAAAAAGTCAGCTATTTTTTGTATTTTATCAATACTAGGAGTTATTGTTTTAAATTTGCCTATATAGCTCCTTGCAAAACCGAGTTCTTTTTCAAGCCTGTTTATAGAGTACCCCTTTTCTTTAGCTGCTTCTCTGACATTTTCATAAAGTCCCATAGTAAATCCTCCAAATATTGCGCAATTTACTATTGACATACGTAAAATCTTGTGTATAATAAAGGTATAAGTTACGCAAGATATTGCGAATATCTAAAATAAAAATGCGATATTTAATGTTTGTTGGTGGTACTTCAAATATAGAATATTTTGCGTAACTTGTCAATACATAAACGTAAAATTTTGCGAAAAAAGAAAGGATGTGAAGAGTTGCCTATTTACGATAATATCAAAACTGCGTGTAAAGAAAAGGGAATTACAATTTCTGCTTTAGAGGAGGAATTGGAATTTACCAGAGGGAGTGTTTATAAGTGGAGTAAGCATTGCCCAAGCGTGGATAAATTAAGAGCAGTATCAAAAAAACTGGATAAACCTATTGAGTATTTCTTAGAGTAGAAAGCAGGTGAGGAAGATATGCTGCATAAAGTAGAAATTAATGAGCATGGTGTGTGCCTGGATGGGAAACCACTTGAAGGAGTAAGAGCGTATAAACTTGCACATTATGAAAATGAAAACAAGGCGACTTTACTCCTTGAAATGGACGTTACTATTTTACCCAATATAGGAAATTCCCAGTTCGATACACTTTTGAATGAGGGTAAAGAGTGAGTTGAAAGAGAATTCCAATAGTTTAGGCTTTACTTTATCCCATACAGATTTAGACCCGACAGATTCAATGAACTGGTATCCGGTCATTGATAAGTCCTTAATTTGCGGAAGTGGTTCAGAAACATACTTTCTTCCTGCAACAATGATATTGGAGTCCATTAACTGACGAATCCAGTATAGAACTTCATTTTGTGAATATTGAGATAACTCTGACTGATAAAGTTCCAAGGGATTGATTGGAGAGATATCTCCGTATTCATCAGGTTGTAGATTGTCGGCAAGAGAAACAAGTATGGAGTGGATACAATCTAAATCTAAACGCATGTAATTACTCCTTTCATAATTATTGCGACTGGTACTCGGTAATTAAAGTATAGGAGAAATAATAGCAAAAGGCAATGAGTATTTCTTGGAGTAGGAGGTTTAATTATGCTTAATAAAGATGAAGTACAAAAATTATTTAACAAGGAACGTATTTTAGTTGGAAACATAGATGTTATTCCTAAATATGCAGCAAAAAAATATTCGGAAGTGAGGCATGTGATTTTGCTAGCAGATTAAACAGAGGAAATTCAAGTTTATATGGAATCGGAGACTTCTCGCTAGAATATCTGACATATAACGGCTTTCAAACAGCAGCAACGTTTCAAAATATTAAAGAGGCTAAAGAAATTGTAGAGGGATTAGAGTGTTGTGAGAGTAAGAAGGAAGCGTGAATGATTTAATTTTCGTTCAGAAAAACACAAGAAGGGAGGTGGCAGCATGCCAGCAGTATATTTAACTGAAACGCAAGCTAGAGAAGCGAGCGTAACAAAGGTTCTGAAAATAGCAATCCTGAGCCAGAATACAGACCAGAAAGCACTGGCAAAGAAAATCGGTATGAAATACAGCACGCTGCATAAGCGCATTCATATGCCGGAAACAGCAACACTGGGAGAACTGTGGAAAATCATGGATGGTCTGGAAATACCAGAGGAAGAAAGATTGAAGATTGTGAGGTGAGGAGATATGCACAGAGAATCCATAACAGAAGCACTTTTGGGAATTGTCCTGGTATTTAATACCGTTTTTAAAATGCCAGAGAGTGACCCACTGTTTGTGCAGATATTCGGCGCAGGCGTGGTGTTTGTTATGTTGTACAAGCTGCTGGAGAATGTCAGGAAATGGGAAGAAAAAATAAAAAAAAGCCCGCCGGGCGGCAACCCGGGTGGGCAACAAATAAAAAATATACATTGCCATTTTAAGGCAGAAAGGTAGGAAAGTCAAGGTGTTTGAGAAAATGAGTGACGGAGACGTTATGGTGTATCTGCGAAATGCTGCGTTGCAGATGGCTAAGGTATGCAAAGAAAGAAATGTTGATATACATGCTCATATCTGTCCGGACGGGTATATAAGTATGAGAGCAGGGGACTATGAGATATTAAGAATAGAAGAAAGTAGAGATACAGCATACAAGTACAGGCCCTTAAGTCGCACTGAAAAGTGGAAGGACAATATAGACCCCCAGAGCATACGCTTTTCGGGAGAACCGGAGGTGCAGTAATGTATGTTGGGATATGTTCGGAGCGAGGGACGTGCGTAGAAGACGAACAGGCTTTTGACTATGCGTTAGAACGTTGCCTAAGCGGCACGGAAGAAGAGCAGGAAGAATTTAAAGAAATGCTGGTGGAGTGGTATTACTCCGGCAACTGGGTACATAAGGAGGATGAGTAGGTGTCTGTATTTGACGAATTATATTGCGTAAATGTAAATGAGCACACGGAACAGAAGAATAATCTTACATATCTGTCCTGGGCGTGGGCGTGGGCGGAAGTTATGAAAAAATACCCTTCTGCACAATATCGTATTCGAACTTTTGACGGCAAGCCGTATCTGTACGATGAAAACTTAGGGTATCTGGTAATGACTTCCATGGAGATTGATGGAATTGAAAGAGAAATGTGGCTGCCGGTTATGGATGGGGCAAACAAGGCCATGAAAAGCAGCAGCTATACTTACAAGGTAAAAGACTACCAATACGGAAAATGGACAGGAGAATACAAGGATAAAGAAGTGGAACCAGCGACTATGTTTGATATTAACACGGCAATTATGCGCTGTCTGGTTAAAAACATTGCAATGTTCGGATTAGGGCTTTACATCTACTCCGGGGAAGACCTTCCAGCAGAGAAACCGAAGTTGCTTACAAAAGCGCAGGTTAAGACACTGGAGGCTTGTATCCCAAAGCATAACCAAACAGTAGATAATGTATGTAAATTCTTTAATACAAAGACACTGGAGGAACTGACGATAGAGCAGTTCGACGTCCTTATGAGAAAAATGGGTGAGCAGTAATGTATGAACATGTGGTGCTGGAAAAGTACCGTGTAGACGACAGCGGAACACATCTGCAGATAGTTATCCCAAACAGGGATATAAGCTATTACATAACCGACAAGAAAGCCAAATACGGCGAACTGCGGATTGACGATGGCAGATATATCTCCTCGGCGCAGCGCAAGAAAATCTATGCAACCATCCGGGATATTTCGGACTGGTCGGGATACGTTCCGGAAGAACAGAAAGAATGGCTGAAATTTCTGCATGAGGAACGCACCGGAGAAAGGCCGTTTAGCCTTTCTGGCTGCTCTATGGATACTGCACGGGAGTTTCTTAACACCATACTGGAATATGCCTTAAAAGAGGGCGTACCGCTGTCTGACGCAGGAGTGAACCGGACGGACGATATAGGAAGATACCTGTATTACTGCTTAAAACATAAAAAGTGTGCGGTGTGTGGTCTTCCGGGAGAGATACACCATGTAGATACAATCGGCATGGGAAGGGACCGGCGGCAGGTAGATGATTCGGAATACCGGAAAATCTGCCTGTGCAGGAAACACCATACCATAGCACACCAAAGAGGTATGCAGGCTTTTGAAGAAATGTACCATGTGTACGGAATAAAATACGCGGGCTGATAAGCCGATTTTGTGCTTATTACCAATATATCACAAATACGCTGCCCCGGTCATGCTTCCGGGGCGAAAGGAGGCAACAATGATAAAGTTTACCATTCCCGGTGCGCCGCAGGGTAAGGCACGGGCAAGAACAGTATATAACCCAAGAATAAAAAGGTCGGTATCTTACACACCGGACAACACAGTCTTATACGAAAATCTGATTAAGACCAGATACCTGGAAGTTACCGATAAAAAATATGACAACAAAGAGGCTTTGCATGTATCCGTTACAGCGCTCTATGAGCCACCTAAAAGCACTTCTAAGAAGCGCAGGGCATTAATGCTGGCAGGGTACGAAAAACCTTGTAAAAAGCCAGATATCGACAATATTGCAAAGGTGGTGCTGGATGCCTTAAACGATGTGGCCTATGGAGATGATACACAGGTGGTAAGTCTGTGCATGGCAAAGAAATACGCAGAATCCCCACGGGTAGAAGTGGAAATAACCACAATGCTGGAATTGGAACGCACAGAAGCAGGTGAGGATAATGGATTACATAAAGCTGAGCCGTAAGATTACAGAATGGGAGTGGTACTCCGACATAAATGTCTGCCGTCTGTTTATCCACCTGCTTATAAGCGTAAACTGGAAAACTGGCAGATTCCAAGGGATAGAGATTCCCAGGGGCTCCATGGCGACATCTTACAACAGTCTGGCAGACCAAACAGGGTTGTCGATTATGCAGGTAAGGACAGCCATAAAAAAGCTAAAATTAACAGGGGAGATAACAGTCAAACAACACCCCAAATACAGCGTAATTACAGTAAATAATTACAATAACTACCAGTCGGATAACAAGGTAAATAACACATACGTAACACAGGAGCAACAGGCTCGTAACACAGGTTTAACAACAATAGAAGAAGGGAAGAAGGGAAGAAGGGAAGAAAAAGATATATATAGCTTTTCTGACGAAAAGCCTAGTATATTGCCCTCGCCCGAAGAACAGATTTTTGCTACGATTCGAGAAATGTTTAATTCCGTTTGTGGGTCGTATCCCCGCCTAGTAAAAATGTCCGAGAAGCGGAAAAAGGCTGTACGGACAAGGCTTCGGACTGGCTATACCCTGGAAGATTTTAAAACCCTTTTCGAGAAAGCGGAGGCATCGGAATTCCTGAAAGGCAAGAACAACAGGGATTGGAGCGCTACGTTTGACTGGCTGGTATGCGACAGCAACATGGCAAAGGTGCTGGAGGGAAAATACGACAGGAAGGAGAACCGAAATGACACTGGAAGAAAAGCTGCAGCAGATGAAGAGGGATATGTTAAGCGGCTCGTTGAACAGGGGTTCGGACAAGAATTCGAGGGATTCTGAAATCTGTCCTATCTGTGGCGGCGTAGAGTGGCTTACAAGGATTGTGGACGGTGTGGAAGAAGCCTATCCGTGCAAATGCCGGGAACAGAACAAAATGCGGCGGCGGTTAAAGTTTGCAGACATACCGGAGGCATTTAAGGACATGACCCTTGCTACGTTCCGTACAAGCGTCTACAAGCGTCCCGAAAGCAGGCAGACGATAAATGTTGCCTGCGCCATGATAAAAGAGTACATAGTGGCGTTTAACGAGGCCAAAGACAAGGGTATGGGGCTGTATTTGTATTCCAGCACAAAAGGTTCCGGGAAAACCAGAATGGCGGCCAGCCTGGCGAATGAGATTATGCAGAAACACGACACTGGCGTGAAGTTTGCTTCATCCATGAATATTCTGGCGGAAATACGGCGGACTTACGACAACGATAGTGAGTACACGGAAAGCCAGCTTTTGGACGCCCTGGTTATGACGGAAGTGCTGGTGGTGGATGACTTCGGGACGGAAAAGACCACACAGTGGGTGCAGGATAAGTTTTACCAGATTATTAATAACCGGTATGTAGAGCGCCGGATAACGATTTTTACCAGTAACATGCCGATTAACCAGCTGGATTACGATGACCGGATAACAAACCGGATAAAGGAGCGCTGCTACCAGATAGATTTCCCGGAAGAGAGTGTGAGGGACCATATCTATGCGGAGAATATGCAGCGCATGACAGAGGTGGTATACGATAAAAGAAATGGAGGATAAGGATATGCTAACGCTGATTGATGATTATTGTGCACAGTCTAATAATTACGGATACACAGTAATGAGGGACACAGGGAAGACGAATAAAAAAACAGGGGAACCGGTGCGGGTGACTTTGGGGTATGTTGGCAGCATTAAGGAAGTTTTGGAATTGGTAAAAAAAGACATGCTGCATAGAAGAATCGAACTGGAAGATGTGGAGTTGAACGAAGCATTAAGGTTTGTGAAAGAGCAGACAGACAGGATTTTAATGGCTATGACGGGAATCGAACTGTGAATTAAGGAGGAACCATGAACAAAAAAGAAGAAAAGTGGAGAAACGAGGGCGCGGCTTACGCCCTGAGAGTTGCAAAAGACAAGGGGATTGATGGGCTGGAAAGAGATTTAAGATGCCGTGGGGCTTTAGGATTATCTACTGTAATCCCGCACAAAGCAGCAGAAGAGTTGTACGGGATGCTGGCAGAGAGAATCCTGTGTACGGTTAAGGTAATGGCTATGTGGACACTGTACGAAGAAGACGGATGGCGTAGCGTCCGCTTGAAACGATTTTCCGAGCAGATGGACAAGCACAGCGAGATGTGCATGAGTTTGGATAGTTTCGGAAAGAATTATGTTCGCATATCTGATATGGCAAAGGAACTGCAAGAGAAATGCGGAATTAGGGGCGACATCGACACTTTAAGCGAGATTGAGCAGGAGAATAGGAAAAAGAACAGGTTTATTTCTGTGGATGCGGTAGCGGAACTAATGCGAGAGCATGGGCAAGAGGATTTAGCGAACGCACTGTTGCGCAGATGGGAAGACAATATGGAGGCATGAACATGGACAAAAATAAATTAACCCCAGGAAAGAAATACCTGCGTAAGCGTAAAACCACCTATGCAGGAAAAGAAGTAGAAGCAGAAAGCTGGATAGAGTGTATGCAGGTTACGCCTGTAGGGGCAGTATTTTGGAGCAGCGACGATTTGCTGAAGCTGACAAACGAGCAGATAGAAAAAGAAGTCCGGGAGGAGAAATGATGAGAGAAGAAAAAAAGGTTGGAAATATAACAATAGGTGTGAATCTGACGGTTGACCGTGATACGGTAAATGCCTGTTTAAGCCTGATTGAATTATACCTTAATAGCAACGAAGGAAGTAAACTGGAAATATATTGTTCAGAGTCAGGAAACTGGGATGTGCAGATTATAGATGCATATGTAGGGGCAGGAAGTGAGGTAGAACATGAGTAATATTGTTGATGACTACAATCCTACAAACGGAGATAGAATTAGGGAAAAGATAGATTCGGAACTTGCAGAAATTATCAAGTGCCCTTATGATACGGAGCCGGATATGTGTAATAGAAAAGGTTGCTATGAGTGCTGTTTGGAGTATTTTCAACAGCTGGTAAATGGAACTAAAAATTGAAATTTAAGGAGGAAAAAACAATGAGTGATGTATTAGAAATTTTGAATGAAGCAGTAAGAATTTTGGAAGCAGAAAAGGAAAGAGAGGAAACGGTGCTTGTAGCAGACCTTAAAGCCGGAGATATATTCTCAAAAGGCGGAAGAGAATTCATCGTCCTGAATCAAGAATCTGGTAAGACAAGAATCTGTTTAAATGGATATTACGGCGAAGATATGGAGTTTGATGCAGGCAATCGACCAGATTATAAAATCTCTGATCTGAAAGGATATTGCGACACAGAAGTGTATGAAGAGTTTGCAGTGATTTTCGGAGAAGACAATATTTTTACTGAAGAAATTGCTCTGACTACGATGGACGGTCAGAAAACATACGGAAGCTGTAATTGCCGTGTAAGACCGCTGACATTTGACGAATGGCGTAAATACAACCAATATCTTCCGAAGGAAGTATTTGACGAATGGTATTGGTTGTGTACTCCGTGGTCCACTCCAGATAGAGGTTGGGAATACAGCGTAGCTGTTTGCCACAGCGCGTCCGGCTTCCTCTACTACGACGTCGCGACCAACGCTGGGCGGTGCGCCCCGGCTTGCGTAATCTCATCATCAGTAAAAGTAGATTTGGCGGAGGTAAAAAAATAAGAATATGATTATGACACAGAATGAAGTTGAAATCTATTGTCTCCCTGATGGAGCGTGTTGTGAGTTGGATGAGGATAAGAGGAGCCCGTTGGATATAAAAGAGTGCCCTTTAGGATATAAAGAGTGTACTGGAGACTGTATGTATTATACAGAAAATTAAGTTTTAGTGGAGGTGAATGATGAAAAAGGGAGTAAGTTGCGAAATAACATACGATGCGGCAGGAAACTGGATGCTTATAGTAAGAAAAGAACGCGGAAAACTCACGCTGGAAGATATACGTGAAGCTGCACGAGAATACGAAGAAGATTATTATGCGTTGATACTTAAGTGCATGAGCGATGATACATCAAAATACTGGGAGGATGATTTACGTGGAGATGTTGCGGAATTATATCGTGCAACGGAGATGATGAAAGCATTTGGACGAGCGAAGGAGTTATAAACAAAAACAACCTTTAGTGGAGGGAGAATATGAACTATGTTTTCAGAAGCGAAAACGGGCATTGTCCAAAATGCGTGGCATTTGGTAGGCTGTATTACATTCAGGACAGAAATATAGGTGGTGAAAAATATGAATACGCATTAATGAGCAAACCGGCCGAAAAAATGGAATCAACTCATTTTAAAGACAAAAATGAAATGATTGGCAGCCTACTTGGCATTACTGTTACAGACGATATTGCGGCCAACCTATATTTGAATCAGATGACGGAGTACCAATGTGGAAATAGACGAATGTTAGATATAAGCGGCGAGAAATTTATTTGGGATGATACAAGAAAAGAGCTAAGGAAGTATGCGGAACCGAAGCAGGAAACAGGGTACTGTAATACGTATTTGGAATGCCTGAATGTGGCGAAAGAAATTTTAAGAAAAAAAGAACAGGAAAATGTAGGGATGCAGTTATCCTTATTCTAAACTGAAATTTAGTGGAGGTACAGAATGGAAAATCAATTACATGAATTAAAAATTTATCCCCAGTATTTTGATGCAATATTGGATGGGAATAAGAAATTTGAAATCCGAAAAAATGACCGCAACTTTAAGAAAGGGGATAACATACTCCTGAGAGAGTGGGACAATATAAAATATTCTGGAAGAACGATTTTTGCAACAATAACCTATATTCTGGATGATAGATTCGTAGGATTGGCAGAAGGATATGTGGCACTGGGAATAGAGGTAAATGATTACAGTATCTGAAATTTTGTGGAGGAAGAAATGGAAGAATTGATTAAGAAATTAAAAGCATATGCGGAATTATATCGTAAAGAACCATACGGTAGAGAAGTAGAGGGTACAGCGGAACTTCTGGAGGAGGCGACAGCGTTTGTACAGGAAGCAAAAGAATCCGTAGGAAAGATGAAAAAACGGTATATGGATGGAATTCCGGTTGATTTTGAGGGAGATGATGCGGATGACGAAATTCAGTGCCCGTATTGTGGTTACGGAGTGGCTAGGAATGATGATTATGCTGATATGAAACCAAAACATTGTCCTGAATGCGGAACCAAGTTGATTTATTAAATTAAAGTTTAGGAGGAAGAGAAATGAGCGAGCAACTTAAATCATGCCCATTCTGTGGCGGAGAAGTAATATTAAAAATCAATCATGGATTCCATAAAGAGGTTATTTCAGCATTTTCGTATTGTAAGGAATGTGGAGTTGCGACACGTAGTTACGCATTAAAAACAACAGCAGTGGAAGCATGGAATAGAAGGGCATTAAATTAAGTTTTATGGAGGGAAGCAAATGGAAATTAGAGATATTACTACACATAGTCAGAGAGACAAAGACAAAACACCGAGGATATATGAAATATCGGTAAAGGGAATACGATACACCGTACACAGGCACATTTATTATCCGGGAACTTGGCTCTTGACTTGCCGGGATATTGGTATTGAGATGGAAGACTTAAAAACGGATGACGCTCAACAAGCATTACACAATGCAATGGTATTCATACTTGGAGCATTGGATGGATTGATTGCAAAATATACGATAATCAGGAATGAATTGAGTCAAGCAATTGATTAAATTAAAGTTTAGTGGAGGTTAAACAGTATGAATAGACTAACAAGCAATAAAAAAACATCTGAAATGGGAATGTATGAACTTTCCCACAACTGTATGTTTATTAAAGACGGAGAAGCATGGTACAGAGACTTCGACAGAGAAATTAGTCTGCGAAATATGATTAGAGAAATTATGGAGCAGTACGAAGGAGAATATGATGAGCAGTTGAATGACGATGAATTGTTAGACACAATTTTGTTTGAAAGTTTACAATACCCAGCAGAAAACGGAATAAGTGCTTTTATTGCAATCTTTAATATGCTTGCGTGGAGCCTTGCTGATTTAAGGGAAAGGCTTAAGAAATACGAGGATTTAGAAGAACAGGGCAGATTATTGGGGCTTCCTGTTAAACCAGGAACTATTGTATATAAAATAGTAAGCGGTTGTGTATCTGAGGCCGATTTATGCGATGGTAAGTGTGTTAATTGTAATGATTATCAAGAATATATTTTAGAGCCAGTAATGAGCATAGGAGCTATTGTAAGTCAGTTAAAAGATTTTGGAAAAAGTATATTTCTAACACGAGAAGAAGCTGATAAAGCATTGAAAAAAATGAAAGAAGGTGAGACTGATGATAAAAGTCGGTGATACGGTGAAAATAACTGGCTTAACAGTAAATGGAGTAGGAGAACCTGTTGAATTAATTCAAAAAGGGACAATTTGTCAGGTAAGGGAAGTAACAAAAGATAATCTCGTTGAGGTCATTCCGTTAGAATTTCTTTCTTACTGGAGTTGTGGATATTGTTATTCAATAGACGATGTAGAGAAAGGACATTTGGAGTGGATAAGAGATTAGTATTTAAAAAAAGGAGTGAATCAAAATAATGGGATATGTAATTACAGTTATTCTACTGGTTGGTTGGATGCTTAGTGGTGGACAAGCAAAAGTAGCCCTTATTGCATCAGGATTGTTTGCAATTGCTGGAGCCATAAGTTTTAAAAAGTAATGGGAGGTGCAGCTATATGATTGAGATTATTTCAGACCACAAGCCAACAAATGCGGACAGAATTCGGAATATGAGTGATGAGGAATTAGCAAAACTTCTTGTTTAGTGGGAGGTTGGGAATGAGCAATACTTTAAAAAGAATGAAAAAGAGAATGGAGAGACAACTGGAAGAGACACAGGAAGAGGAGGCGCTGAAAAAAGAGGAAATACTTGTTCATGGCGCGATGAAATATAAATGTGAGACATGCGGACGTGAATGGATAATGTATCTGGAGAAAGGCATTGAAGAGTTCGGCGAGGAACACAAACCTTCTCCATTCGTTATTCGCTGTAAGTGCGGCGGAATGGGGAGAGACATATCTGGGATAATCAAATTCGCGGGAGGCGGATATTATCCATTGCCTGGTGCGGAAAGCTATTTTGCAAATACAGAAGATTCGGACTGCGGAGTGCCGATTCTGAAATGGAATGCTGAAATTTAAGGAAGGAGACCTATGAACTGCAACAACTGTAACAAATGTAAAACAGACCTACAAACAGGAGATTGCTACTGCCAACACCGGGGACATTTAATAACTCCCCGGGAAGACTGCCAGACGGCAGCAGGACGATTCCGGGAACACATAAGAAACCGATTCAGCCGGAGGGAGTGATAGTATGGAAGACAGATGTATATGCTGCAGGGATATAATCCCAGAAGGGCGGCAGGTGTGCGAAGCGTGCATGAAAGGAGAAAATATGCGAAACAACGAAGGATACAGTGACCCGACACCCACACAGGCCATGTGGGGGATTCGGCAGGAAGAAAAGACCAGAGCACTGGAACGAAAACATGGAGTATATCGCGGGGAGATTTATAAAGTTTTGGTGGAGCGCCCGCCAGATAATGCCAGTAGCGAAAAATGGGAAAAGAAGCGTAAAAAAATGAAAGTGGTAGGCGTATATGCGCACATCGTAACCCTGGAAGATAGCAAAGGATTCCGAGAAAGCTTCCGGTGGAGTGATTTTTTTAAAAGAAAGAGGTGATACCAATAGGTAAAAGATTACGAGACATGACCTGGGAGGATTATGGGATATCTAAGAACCGCTACAAAGAATTAAAAGCCTTCTGCCTACAATATGACGAAAAGAAAAGCAAGATAAAATACGGGATATCGGCCATGCAATATGATGGCCAGCCGAAAGCGCATAACACAGGAAGCCAGGTAGAGAACCAGGCAATAGAAAATGAAATCTACAAAAGAGATTGCGCTATGATAGAGGAAGCTGCTATAAGGGCAAATCCGGGAATATGGAGGTACATACTGAAATCGGTTACTTTGGGACTTTCGTATGAATTTGTGGAGTATGATGATGAACAGGGAAAGATTCCTATGTGCAGAAAGGATTTCTATGGAACCAGGAAGAAATTCTACGCAATTTTAAATTTATTGAAATTGGACCACAAATTAACCGACATTCCATGATATTATGGTATCGGGTAAAGTTGAAACAAAGGTAACAACTTCCTATGTTGGTTTTGACTCCTTCGTATGTATAGAATGGCAGCAGGACGTCACAGTTCTGCTGCTGTATTAGGCTCAGACGGTATCGCCTGCAAGGTGGCTCTTACACGGGAGAGACTTACAAAAACCGTCAATCATCCTTTATCTATAGGTATTTTATTGTGTGGAGCCGGCAGCAGGCAGTCTGCTTCATGGTCATGCTACTGCCATATCAAAATCAGTCGAGAAAAGGCTGGAAACCATCAAGCAACTGGCAATCGGCGCATGTGGGTTGCGAGTTTGGAAAGTAGCTCAGTTGGTAGAGCGGTAGACTTTTAATCTATATGTCTCAGGTTCGATTCCTGGCTTTCCAATTTGTCGAGAAAGAATTATAAACCAGCTGACTGTGGCAAACACTTTCAGCACAAGGCATCTGGCAGCAGTCAGGTGTCTTTTCTTATGGACCCTTAACTCAGCAGGTTAGAGTACCCGGCTCATAACCGGGCAGTCCTGGGTTCGAATCCCAGAGGGTCCATTAAAATTAAACGATAGGAAGGTGAGGTGATGGCAGGCTATGAAAACATAAAGGATGCAAACAGCAATCGAACGCCGAAAGAACGCCGGGAATTAGCAAGAATAGCAGGAAAAGCCAGCGGAGAAGCCAGGCGAAGGAAGGCGGACTTCCGAAAGACTTTAAATCTTCTCTTGACTGCTAAAATAGATAATCCAGAATGGACCCCTGTTCTGGAATCCCTGGGGCTTGAAAGCACCCTTGAGAGTGCCATGCTGGCAGCGCAAATCAAAGAAGCAATGGCCGGAAATACAAAGGCAGCTACCTTTGTTGCTAAATATGCTGGGCAGTCTTCTGAACCAGATGAAAACAGACGAAATCGTGAAGCAGATACCGAACTCAAGAAGGCAAGGAAACAGGCAGTCACTGGAGAGAATGAGACAGAGGAAGCCATTGAGAAGCTGGACAGCATATTAAAGGAGTTGCATGATAATGCAGTTAAGCAGGAAGCAGAATGAATATATTGTGAATGCTACACACCGCTGGAATTTTAAATCCGGGGCAGTTCGTTCCGGAAAATCTTATGTAGATACAGCATTTGTGGTACCTTTTCGTATTAGAGAGCGTACTGGAAAGCCAGGGCTAAATGTTATTCTCGGTGTATCAAAGGAATCTATAGAGCGAAACGTGCTACAGCCCATGAGGGAAATCTACACAGATAAACTGATAGGCACTATCAATAACCGGAATGTGGCAAGAATATGTAGCGAAGATGTGTATTGCCTTGGAGCTGAGAAAGTCAGCCAGGTAGCAAAAATACAGGGTTCCAGTATAAAATACTGCTATGGGGACGAGGTGGCAAAGTGGAACAAGGAAGTGTTCCAGATGTTAAAATCCCGTCTGGACAAGCAGTATTCCTGCTTTGATGGAAGTTGCAACCCAGAGCATCCAACACACTGGCTTAAAGAGTTTTTGGATAATGAAGAACTGGATATTTACTTGCAGCGCTATACAATTTTTGACAATCCATTTCTTCCAGAAGCATATGTTGAACAAATCTGCAAGGAATATGAGGGCACGATCTACTATGACCGTTTAATCCTTGGCCTGTGGAAGCGTGCTGCAGGAGCAATTTACAAAAGATTCGCAGACAACCCTGCTGCTTTCCGGTGCGAAGTAATGGATGAGTTGTCACAGGATTTGGAACAGAAGCAGTTCCGGAAAGAAGATATCACATCTATTGAGATAGGACTGGACTTTGGCGGAAACCAGTCGGGCCATTCCTTCGTTGCAAGGGGCTATACAGATAATTACAGAGATGTCATTGCTTTGAAATCCAGGAGGATTAAGGCGAAGGATGAAAAAGAGGACATTGACAGCAATAAGTTGGATGAATTGTTTTGTGAATTTGTCCAAGAGGTTATAGACCAGTATGGCGTGATTGTAAAACATGGAGATTATGTAGAATACTGTAATGTGGAATCCGTATTCTGGGACAATGCCGAAACCGTTCTGGGAAATTCTATTAGGAATGCCGTAGAAAGAGAGTTTCCATGGATATCCGTAAAGCCGGCAAAAAAGAAAACAATTACAGACCGAATCCGTTGTACCGTCAAGCTTATGGGAGCAGGGCGGTTTTTTCTTACTAAGGATTGCGAAAGTCTGGAAACTGCCTTTTCTGAGGCTGTGTGGGATACAGAGGTAAAAGATAAGGATGAGCGCCTGGATGATGGCAGCACAGATATTGACAGCCTGGATGCCTGGGAATACACCATAGAAAGAGATATAAAATATCTGATACAAGAGGTGGAAGATGTTTGAAAAAATAAAAAATTGGATTAAGGGGGTGGCGCAGATGTTTACAATGACAACAATACAGAGGATGGCCGGTAAAGAGGTAGCTCTGACGGAAGAAATGCTTGAGAAAATCAATGGATGGAACGCCATGCTTACTGGACATGCGCCGTGGTGTGAAAACAGTGATTACATAACATCCTTAAGGATTGAGCAGGGAATCTGCCGGGAATTTGCGGATGTTGCGCTGAATGAAATGGAAGTTTCCGTAAGCGATGAAAAACTGAATAGTATTTTACTGGAATCAATCGAGGAACTGAATGAAAATCTTCAGGACGGTCTTGCATTAGGCTCTTTTATTATAAAGCCGCTGGGAGAAGGGAAAGCCGAATATATTACAGCTGATAAATTTATTCCAGTACATTTTGACGATACGGGAAAGCCGGATGATTGTCTGTTTATTCAGGTAAAGCAGAATGGAGTATCAGATTATTATATTCGTGCAGAAAGACATGATATTAGAGAAGGCAATCTACGGATACGGAATAAAGCGTATAAGAGTACATCGCCAAGCAGTGTGGGAATGGAGATTCCTCTTGCGTATGTTGAAGAATGGGCGCATTATCCTGAGGATGTTATGTATCCCGGCATGACACAGATGGATTTTGGATATTTCAGGGTGCCAATTAAAAATAAAATCGATGGATCGCCTTGTGGCGTCTCTATCTTTGATTCGGCCATTGACCAGATCAGGAAGGCTGATATTCAGGGCGCGAGACTTGATTGGGAATTTGAATCTGGAGAAAGGGCAATCCATGTAGATAATAGAGCATTAAGGCATGTACGCAGGGAAGACGGAAAAGTAAAAACATTTTTGTCTAAATTAAACAACAGACTGTACAAAGGGCTGGATATCGAAGATGGTGACAAAGAATTATTTAAAGAGTTTTCCCCAGAACTCAGGGAACAAGGATTTATTAATGGACTAGAAAAATATTACCGGCTGATTGAATTTTCTGTCGGGCTGGCTTATGGCGATCTGTCTGATGTGCAGTATGTTGATAAGACCGCAACGGAAATAAAATCATCCAAAGCCCGGAAATACAATCGCGTAACAGCCATCCAAGAAAAATTGAAACTCTGTCTGGAAGATTTTGTGGCGGGTGTTGCATTTTACAATGGTCTGTATACATCAGGGTATGAATTGAAATGTAAATTTAATGATTCCATTCTTACGGATGAAGAGGCAGAACGGCAGCAGGACAGGCAGGATGTTAGCATGGGTGTCATGTCGTTGGCAGAATATAGAGCGAAATGGTACGGAGAAACAGAGGAAGAAGCAGAGAAAAAGCTTCCCGAAGTAAACGGGGTAATGGAGTGATAACATGAAGAAACCTGATACAGATAAAATGTCCCTGAGAATGGAGCATATATGGCTGGAAGCAGAAAATCGTATCATTGAGGATATTGTCAGAAGAATAAAAAAAGCTGGAAAAATCACTTCTACTGCAGATTATCAGATTAACAGGCTGGTGGAGATGGGAAAATCCACAGAAGAGGTTGAACGTATCTTGAAAGAAGCCCTAAATGCTACTTATCCGGAAATGTTTAAACTCTATGATGATATAGCAGAATGGCAGTATGCAAGGGATAAGAGCATTTATGAGCAGGTTAATCAGAAATTTATCCCGGCAGAAGAAAATGAACAGCTGAAACAGATATCAGCAGCAGTAAGCAAGCAGACGCAGGATGCGTTGAAAAATCTTGCACAGTCTTATGGTTATTCTGTTTTAATGGGAAATAAAAGAGTTTTTACTCCGTTCTCGGAATATTATCAAAAGTATGTAGATGCAGCCATTATGGACCTCATAAGCGGCGCGTTTGACTACAATACTGTAATAAGACGGGTTGTAACCCAAATGACAAACAGCGGACTTAGAACTGTAGATTATGCGACAGGGCATATCAATAGAGTTCCGGTAGCAGTCCGCAGAAGCATTTTAACTGGAGTTTCACAGATTACAGGCCAGCTAAACCTTTATAATGCAAAGAAGCTGGGAACCAATCACTTTGAAGTGGATTGGCACGCAGGGGCAAGACCAACGCACAGAGTATGGCAGGGGAAAGTTTACAGCTATGAGGAACTTGTTAGTGTGTGTGGACTTGGGACTGTGACCGGTTTGCAGGGAGCGAATTGTTATCATGACTTTTATCCCTTTGTTGTTGGTGCATCTGAAAGACAGTGGAGTGATGAATGGCTGGATGAGCAAAACGAATTAGAAAGCCGAACACGATACTGGAAAGGAAAAGAACTGGATACATACGGCATAACCCAGAAGCAGCGGCAGATGGAAACAGTAATGCGGGCACAGCGGTCTAAGATAGCCGGACTAAAGAGTGGAGGGGTAGATGCAGACGAAATAACGATAGAAAAGGCAAGATATCAAGCACAGCTGCATGAATACGCTAAATTTTGCAACAAGATGGGAGTAAAGCAGCAACGTGAAAGAATTTACATGGATATAAATGGAAGGCTGGCAACAAATACAAGGGAACAGAACAGGAAGTACACCCCTGAAATGCTTAGAAATGCAGGTAGAGACAGTAGCCAGTATAAGCATTATAAAAATATCTTAGGAGATGATATTGGAAGCCTTGAGAAGTTCCGGCAGATGAAGTATAATGAGCCTGAGAAGTTCAGTATTATTAAGCTAGATTATGAGCGAAGAATAGAGCTGTTGAAGAATACTGAGAATAAGCTGCCAAATGCCGAAAATGTAATCCTTCCGGAAGGGAAATTTACAAAATATCTGTTTGACGGTGAACACCCCAACGGACTGGCCAAAGGAAGAGCAATTTCAAGCCGTTTAGGTTATAGCATAGAAAATTGGCAGGAATTCCGGGATGCGATTCAAAAAGGAGCTGTAAAGTATCCGGCTGTTAAGAAAGGATTTGACGGGCATGGTCAAAGATACGAACAAAAAATGGTATTGATGGGATTAAAGAATAATCCTGCAAATGTAGTAGTTGGATGGATACAAAGGCCGAATGGCGAAGTAAGTATGACAAGTGCTTATTTGAAGGAGGTATAGATGTGGAGATAAAGGAATTTGATACGGTTCTCCTGAAAGATGGGAGGAAAGCTGACATCATGGAAGTGTTGGATGATAAGACTTTTATTGCAGATGTCGGAAACCCGCCTGCTGATTGGGAAACCGTTGATATTACCATAGATGATATTGAAAAAGTTATATAAAGGCCATTCATTCTTCGGAGTGAGTGGTATTTTTATACCTGTTTTTAAGAAAGGAAAGGTGAAAATAAATGACCAGACAGCCAAAATCGGTGATACGGTTTGCTTTGATGGTAAGAGGCTATCAGTAGAGAGGAGGTGATCCAGATATCTCCCTTTTAGGCGCAGGGTTATGCGTCTTATTTTATTGTCTTTTTCTGGAAGACGTAAAAGAACAGAAGAGAGGAGCACACAAAATGAAAAAAGAAGAATTAATCGCACTTGGTGTATCAGAAGAACATGCAGATCAGATTGTCTCTGCATGGGATGAGAAAATAAAAGGCTATATTCCGAAGTCTGAATACGATACAAAGGTGCAGGAACTGGAAACAACTCAACAGCAGCTGGATACCGCAAATCAGACTATTGAAGGCTTTAAGGATTACGATGATGTAAAAGCAAAGGTCGAAGAGTATAGAGCGAAATTTGAACAGTCTGAACAGGAGAAAGCGGATATTCAGGCGAATTATGAATTTACCGGGAAACTTCAGGAGGCAGCAAAAAAAGCAGGAGCCCGCGCATTAAAAGCAGTGATGCCGTATCTGGATGTGGAAAACCTAAAAAAATCACAGAATCAGGATGCGGATATTGCGGCAGCTTTTGACAACGTGAAAAAGGATAATGCTTTTTTGTTTGGTGCCAATGAACCTATCAACAATCCGACTGGTCCAACAAGCGGAGGTGGCGGCAATAGCGCAACAGCAGCAATCCGTGCAGCAATGGGACTTCCGGAAGAAAAATAAGAAAGAGAGAGGTAAAAAGAATGAATAACATTGAATTATCAACAATTTATCTGCCGCTGTTAGATCAGAAGTATAAAGCGGAAGCGAAGACATCTGTACTTGATGGCGATGAGACAGTAGCGAAAAAAGGTGGAAACGGCGAAATCAAGATTGCGAAACTTGATATGTCTGCGTTAGGAGATTTTGATCGTAAAAGCGGATATACAAAAGGAAATACAACCTTAACGTGGGAAACTATTAAATATGACAAAGAACGTTCGCAGGACTTAAGAATTGATCGTTTAGACAATGCGGAGTCGTTAGGTCTTCCGTTTGCGAAACTGTCAGGGGAATTTATGCGACTCCATGTAGCGCCGGAAACAGACGCCGCAAGAATCGCAAAGATTGCGGGAACTGACGGGATTAGCAAAAAAGAGGAAACACTTGATACTGGTGAGGCAGTAGTAGCAGCACTCCGGGCATGTACTAATAAGATGGATGAAGACGAAGTTGTTGAAGAAAACAGAATTTTATTTATTACACCGACACTTTTAGGCATGCTGAGTGATATGGACTCCTATAAATCCAAAGAAGTATTGAGTCGTTTTTCGCAGGTGATTAAAGTGCCACAGTCCAGAATGTATACAAAAATTGACTTAAAAGCTGGAAAAACAGAGTATGGATTTGCAAAAGCGGCAGACGGAAAATCAATTAACTTCCTGTGTGTAGAAAAATCAGCGGTTGTTTCTGCGATGGAGCAGTTTGTGAAGTACTTTAGTCCTGATCAGGACCAAGAGGGAGACTCTCATGTGTTTAAGTACAGAAACTATAACCTGTATGCACATGTCTATGAAAATAAATTAGCAGGTATTTACTGCTCATTAAAGGCGGGGGAGTAATCCCCTCCGGCAATGCAGCCCCAGCTGCCGGAGGGGAGAAAGGCAAGGGTCAAGAAAAATGATAAAGGTGACATTTGATTTTTATGTAAATGAGTACGGTGGGAAGATAATTTCCGATGAGCTGGAATTTAAACAGCCTGTTTTAAAGGCCAATACATACCTGAACAACCTCATGCACAGGGAGCCGCAGGCCGATACACTGGAACTGGTACAGATGTGCCTGTGTGAGGTCGCAGAGGTGATTTATCAGGAAGATTGCCGAAAGGCAGAGCACGATGGCAGAGAAGTACAATCTGAAAATACCGATGGGTATTCTGTAACCTATGCCACAGAAGCCGAAGCTGGGAAGAATGCCACGAATTCTCTGCAGAAGAAGGCTTATGCCATTATCAGGCGATATCTTTCACACACCGGACTTTTGTATGCGGGGGTGAATTGTAATGCTCACAAATGCAGTTATTACGATTTTTAGCCGCTTTCCCAACCGGACAAGCAGGTCGTTTAATTACATTCCACATGTAATTAAAAAAGCCTGGTTCTATACAAACCAGAAAAGCAGTGTGGGGGATAAGGGACTTTTAAGTGCAGATGAATACAAAATCAGGATTCCTTATGAGGAATGCGGGGAATGGCTGCCGGAAAATGACTTTAAGGAGCTTGCAAGCCCAGGGGGACACTGGACCGTACAAAACGGAGATTTCTTCCTGGTAGGGGAATGGAACAAGGGAGAAGTGGAAGGAATTGGAGATATTAAAAAGGAATTCTCAGGGACGGTTGGGAAAATACTTAGCCATTCTGAGAACTTTTTTGGTTCTTCCAAACACATAAGGATAGGTGGTGGTTCCTGAATGGCGAAGATTAAATTGCAGATAGACCCTACAGATAAAATCTTATTAAAAAGGAACCTGAATAAAAACGGAAGAGGACAGCACTTCTTTACTCATGAAGTGAGGAGATTGTCCACGCCCTATGTTCCATTCTTGTCTGGGTACTTGTCCAACGATTCTGTAACAGAAACGCCAAGCACTATTACTTATAATGCCCCTTATGCAAGGCGGCAATATTATGAGAACAAGGGAAAGAACAGAACGAAGCATCCACAGGCCGGGAGCCATTGGACGGAACGGTGCTGGGCTGACCGTGGAAAAGAGATTGTGCAGGCAACAGCGAAGTTCTGCGGAGGGAAAATGAAATGAGTATTGCAGGAAAGATTACGGATTTTATTAAGACATGTCCGTTTTTACAGGGCTTTGAAAGTATGTTTCCGAAGGTGGATTTTGACAATCTGGAAGAGGATGCAACGGCGTATTGCATTGAAAGCACTCCGGCAGAGCCTATTTTAAAGCGCTACACCAACGGAGATACCCTTCGGCAATATGTGTTCTCACTTTGCTCCAGAGAATGGTATGGTCCAGAAGAAAATCAGGACACATCAGAGTTCTATGAAAAATTTGCAGACTGGCTGGAGGAATGCACAGAAAACGGTACACTTCCACAGTTATCTGGGAAACTGGAGAGCAAATCCATCCGAGCAATCACAGACGGATATTTATACGCGGCACAGGAAAACAAGTGCCAGTACAGGATACAGTGTCAATTTGTTTATTATAAGCGGAGGTAAGAGAAAATGAAGAGAATGAATTTACAGCTTTTTGCAGAAAGCGCTAAAAATGGAGTAGTGGGACGCTGGCAGCATCCGGGATATTTAGACGTATCCGGAGGCGCAAGCCAGGCACAGTATGAGCTGCTGGGATTTGGTGTGACCCAGTTAGATGATTCACCGTCAGCCCAGACCTCTTCCAAAAGATATGTAAATCAGAAATCGGCAACACAGACCATTGGTTCCTATGAATGGACCGCACCATTAGAATTTGACCTGATTCGTTCTGAAAAGGCCATTGAATTTATCGCAGGAATCGGAGAAAACGAAAAAACTGGCGCAGAGGCAGAAACTAATTATGTATTGGTATACTTGGAAAAACCAGTAACTGAAAAAGAAGGAAGTTACGAAGCAAAACGCAGAAGAGTTGCTGTAGAAGTATCTGAATTTGCAGATAATGACGGAGAAATGCAGGGTTCCGGTAATCTTCTGGCAGTTTCTGATTGGGAGATGGGCACTTTTGATACAAAGACAAAGGCTTTCACGGCGCAGGGGGAGTAATTCCCCCTGCTGAACAAGCCTTGGTTCGCAGGGTGGCAAGCAAAAGGCAGAAGAAAGGAGAACAGCCATGAAGATTAATGGAGTAGAGTTGGAATTTGAATTGTTTGATGCAGATGCAGAAGACATAAAAGAGAGATACTTCCAGGAATTGGACAAAATGAAGACAATCAAAGAAGATACACCGGAAGGTACGGAGCATGAGAAGGCCGTGTATATGTGCCAGAGGGTGAAGAGTATGTTTGATGCAGTCTTCGGAGCGGGAACGGGAAAAAAGGTTTGCGGAACTGGGAATAACCTCTTATCCTGCATGAGGGCTTATGAACAACTGATTTCCGAGCAGATACGGCAGCAGGACGAATATAAGGAGATTCTTTCTAAAATGAAGGTGAAATAATGAATATCTTAATGAGACAATTTCCTACAGAGCTGGAAGTACATGGAAGAAGCTGTCCCATATGCTATGATTTCCGCACTGCCTTGGCCTGCAATGAAATTATAGAAAATAGCCAGGAACTTACCCAGGGGGGGCTTCTGGAAATGCTTGGAAAATTTTATAAAAAATGCAGGTATTACACAGAGGAACATATTGAAAAGATGTTCTGGTTCTTCTCTTGTGGGAGGGAAAAGGAAAAGAAGAGTTTCCCCAGGAAGATTGCAGGAATTAACAATAAACAGCCATTTGATTTCCAAAAGGATGCAGAACTTATTTACGCAGGATTTCAGCAGCAGTATGGTATTGATTTGCAAAATGAAAATATGCACTGGTGGCGGTTTATGATTCTCCTGGAAAATTTGGGGGAGAATACCCGACTCTCCAAAGTAATTGAGTACAGGACAAGAGATACATCCTCAAAACATCTGTCTAAGGAAGAGCGGGCTTTTTACAAGGCTATGCAACAGTATTATGGTCTGGATAGAAAGCACAGCGGGCAGGAGGATGAGAGGTTGAAGCAAATCGAAGAAGCGCTTATGAAGGGTGAAGATATTACGGGACTATTAAAAGGCGGTGAGTAAATGGCAGACGGGAAAGTGGTAATTGAGACAGACCTTGACTCCTCAGGGATAGAAAAAGGACTTAAGAAATCAGAAAAATCTATGAAGGCGCAAGCTGCCAGTATGGCGGCTGAGTATCGAAAGCAAGGTATGAGCGCCAGTGATGCTTTTAAGAAAGCATGGAGTGAAATAGAAAGAAGTTCATCAATATCATCGTCTGTGGCAAAACGTGAGTTCAGTGCAATGGGAAGAAGTGCAGAACAGGCTGCAAATTACGCTGAAAATGAATGGAAGTTATCCAGTACAGGAATTGGAAATGCAGTTTCAAAAATTGGGAAATTAGCTTCCAAGGGATTAAAAACAGCGATAACAGCAATTACTGGGACAAGCGTTGCTCTTGAAGGAATTGGTCTTGCAGCTGTAAAGACTGGCTCAGATTTTGAAGCGCAGATGTCCCGTGTGAAGGCTATTTCCGGTGCAACAGGAGAAGAGTTTGAGAAGTTAAAAGACCAGGCTATCAAACTGGGGGCTGAAACTGCATTTTCTTCTGGTGAAGCAGCAGAAGGAATGGAGAATCTGGCATCTGCCGGATTTACAACCAACGAAATTATAGAAGCCATGCCGGGACTCCTGGATATGGCAGCGGCTTCGGGAGAGGATTTGGCGAACAGTTCCGATATTGCCGCCTCTACTCTGAGAGGGTTTGGTCTGGAAGCAGAACAGGCTGGACATGTGGCTGATGTGCTGGCAGAAAATGCAAACCGTACCAATGCGGCGGTTTCAGACACCGGAGAAGCAATGAAGTATGCTGCACCCCTCGCAAGGGCAGCTGGTATCAGTTTCGAGGAAACCGCAGCAGCGATTGGCATTATGTCAAATGCAGGTATTAAAGGCTCACAGGCGGGCACCACGTTGAGAGGTGCATTGTCAAGACTTTCCAAGCCTACAGACGATATGACAGACGCAATGGAGGAACTGGGGATTTCCTTCTATGATTCCAATGGAAAAATGAAGTCCCTAAGTGAACAGGTAGGTATGCTTCAGGGTGCATTTAGCGGAATGACGGATGAGCAGAAGAATAATTACCTGGTAACTCTGTATGGACAGGAAGCGTTGTCAGGCATGCTGGCCCTTATAAATGAAGGGGAAGGCAACTTGTCAGAACTGACAAAGTCTTATGAAAACTGTGACGGCGCGGCAAAGAAAGCTGCTGATACTATGCAGGATAACTTGAAAGGTGCCATAGAGCAGCTTGGCGGTTCTGCAGAGAGTCTGGGGATTGTCTTTTATGAAAGCGTATCGGATAGCTTAAAGGAAACCGCAGAAACAGCTACGGAGAGTATTAATAATATTACAGCAGCGTTTGAAAAAGGTGGGTTGGATAAAGCTGTTGAAACGGCAGGCGATGAATTTGCGAATCTTGCTGTAAAAGCGGCTGAACATGCACCTGATATGGTGGACGTTGCTATTGATTTTGTAGAATCCTTTACAAAGGGAATCGGAAAAAACAAAAAGAAACTGACTGGCGCTGCAGGAGATATGGCTAAAACTCTGGCAGGAGGATTAACGGATTTATTGCCGGCTAAGTTGGAAAAACCAGTGGATAAGGCTATTGACGCAATATCCGATTCTTTAAATTCCGGGGGACTGAAAAAGGCAGGAAAAACGCTTGTTACTACCTTTGATAATTTGATAGCTGCAGCAGGAAATCTGGCAGAAAAAGCTTTACCTCCTTTGACAAAAGGGTTGGACTTTGCGGCAGAGAATCTGGATGTAGTTGCGGCATCTGCAACGGCTGCTTTTACAGCGTTTAAAGGCTATAAAGTTATCACAGAGACAACGGGAGCTTTGAACAAAGGGGCAAAAGCCTGGAAAACAGCTTCGGACGCAGTAGATGTGTTTAATGCAGCGCAGCTCATTGCCATGGAATCAGGAATTAAATCCAATGCGACCCTGACAGCCGGACAGACTGTGGTTGGTTTATTAACAGGTAAGATATCTCTCGCAACAGCCGCACAGACAGCCTGGAATGCGGTTATGAATGCGAATCCAATAGGGCTTGTGATTACAGCGGTTGGGGCCTTGGCAGCTGGGCTGACGGTCTATAAATTAGCTACAGATGATTCCAAAGAATCTCAGTATGCTTTAACAGAGGAACAGAAGAAAGCCAACGAAGAAATCCATAAACAGTATGAGGCATACAAAGAATTGGATTCTGCAAGAAAAGAGTCCATGGAAAGCATCGATGCAGAATATGGATATCTTGCAGAATTACAAGATGAATTAGAGGGACTGATTGATTCCAATGGACAAGTAAAAGCTGGATATGAGGACCGGGCAAATTTTATTGTGAACCAGTTATCTGAAGCTCTTGGTATAGAAAAAGATAAAATATGGGAGATTATCCAGGCAAATGGGAATTTGGGAACTTCCATAGACCAGATTATTGAAAAGAAGAAAGCAGAGGCTCTTTTAAATGCCAATGAAGAAGCATATACCGAAGCAATTAAGGGGAAAGACAGTGCCCTTAAAAGCTATACGGATAAACTGGCAGAATACAATGAAGCCCAGAAAAAGTACAATGATACACAGGCGGCAGCGAAGAAAGCACAGGAAGAGTATCAGGAAATTTTAAAAAATTCGCCAGAAGCTGCAAACGCTCACCAGATTGCCAGCCGGGAAATCTATAAGGCAGCAGATGAAGCAAAAACTGCGTATGATGAAACAAAAAAAGCTTTGAAAGAGGCCGAAGCTACCTATGTAGGATATAATGCTACAATTCAGAACTATGAGGGATTATCCAGTGCAATTATTTCTGGAGAATCTGACAAGATAGAAGAGGCGATGCAGAATATCCAAAATAGCTTCGTTACTGCAGAAACGGGAACAAAAGACAGCCTAAAAAAACAAGTCAAAAATATGAAAGACAACTATAAGGCTATGCAAAAGGCTGTAGAAGATGGAACTCCCGGAGTAACGCAAGCCATGGTGGATTCTGCAAAGCAAATGGTGGATAAGTCTAAAACAGAACTGGATAAATTCCAGGGAAAAGCCAAAGAATCCACCGGAAGAGCAGGTGACAGCGCTGCACAAGGATTTGCGGAAACAACACCGCACATGGTGAAGGTAATGGAAGACCTTGCGCAGTCCGCAATGGATACCATAGATTCTAAGTCCGGAGAATTTGAACAGACGGGAGAAAACTCAGGGAGTGCGGTGAACCAAGGACTGGCTGGTACAAAAGGTGATATAGATAAGACTTCCAAAAACATTGCCGATTCTTCCAATAAACAGTTAGGAAGCGCTGATACACGGGGCACGGGAAGCCGAAAATCCAAAGAGTATGACAATGGGGTTGGAAGTAACAGAAAGAAAATCGAACAGACTTCTAAGGATATTGCTGACTCCTCCAATGAAAGGTTGGGCTCTGCAGACACCCAGGGCACAGGAAGTCGAAAATCTAAAGAGTATGATTTAGGAGTCGGAAGTAATAAGAGCAGCATAGACCTCACATCGAGAAAGATTGCAGATTCCTCTAATACACTGCTTGGAAGTGCCAATACCCAAAGGACAGGAGCGGACAAAAGTTCGGAATATAACAGCGGTCTGGGAAGCAATAAATGGAGTATTGATTCAACGTCATGCCAGTTATCAAATGCGGCAAACGCTGGAATGGGGTCGGCAGATACTGGTGCTACTGGTGAAAACCAAGGAAGGCAGTATGTTTCCGGACTAGAGAACAACGAATGGGGAGCTAATTTGGCAGGAACGTTATTATCGGAAGAAGCTAATTCAGGCGCGCGTTCCTATGATGGTTATGGACCTGGTTCAGATTTTGGCGCAGGATTTATCAATGGCATTGAAAGTTGGATTGGGAGAGCCGCAGTAGCAGGAGCTAACATTGCAATAAATGCTTTAAATGCAGCAAGAAGAAGCTTGGACGAACATTCTCCATCAAGGAAGATGAGAAAAGTAGGGCGGTACTTTAGCGAGGGTTTTGCGCTTGGTATTGAAGATGAAGAAAAAATGGCTAAGAAAGCCTCAGAGAATCTTTCTAAGATAGCATTGAATTCTATGGATATGCCTGAAATTACTGCTCGTATGCGTGAAGTTATGGCAATGAATACCAACCGTGTCACCCGGCAGATAACCAGTCAGAACATCCATGTGCAGCATATGATTTCTGATGAAAGGGACAGGCTGTCAGACAAAGAAGTCCAGGCAATCGGAAAAGCGGTTGCGGAAGTGATAAACGATAGAATGGAAGAGTTTAAGTTTGTTATAAATAGCAGAGAATTCGGAAGAGCGGTAAGGGAGGTTAAAAAGTGAGAATTTATTATCAAGCAGGCGCAGACGGTAAGATTGTAAATTTAGACAAACCTCCCTATTGGATGCAGACAGGAGATTTTTTGAATTATTCCTGGGAATACACTTTGTCCGGGAAATGTATCGGCGAATTAAGAAAGACGATACAGGAGAAAGGGTTTACGATAACTATTTTCGGGAAAGAACAGGCAGAATACGAAAGAAATGTTGACGCACTACATGAAGTGTTTGAGAAAGATGTATTAAAAAAGAAACCGGGAAGATTTTACTTTGGAGAATATTATATTTCCTGTTTTATTTACGCCAGCGAAAAAGAAGAGTGGGAAAGTGGATATTCCATGGAGAATACATTGAAATTGATAGAAGCCAATCCGTTTTGGCGAAAAGAAACCTTGTACCAATTTCTTCCGGAAGTTATGGATTCGGGCGCCGGGGAACAAATTCCAGTAGAGACAGGTGAAATTTATACCGGGGAGGCTATGGATAACCAGGCTGCGTTGCGAGAATTTTCTTTTGATTTCCTGCGCCGGTCCGACAGAAAGGTAAGGTATCCGCAACTTGACCTTCCCTTTGATTTTGTAAAGCCCCGCGGCAGGAGAACCATAGACAATACAACGGCCTTTTCGGAAAGTAATTTTATTCTTACGATTTACGGCTTTGTAGACACCCCCAGCATTTTAATTGCAGGCCACCCCTACGTTGTAAATACCACAATATACGAGGGGGAGCGTGTTATAATCGACAGCGCGGCCGGAACTGTGAAAAAGATTGGCCGTTTGGGAGAAGAAACAAACTTGTACAATTCCAGGGGGAAAGAGTATTCCGTGTTCCAGAAAATCCTGCCCGGCGTACAGACAGTGAACTGGTCGGGAGGATTTGGATTTGATATTTTGCTTTATGACGAGAGGAGTGAGCCAAGATGGAGTTTATAATCTGTAATGCAGAAAAAAAGGAAATAGGAAGACTTCCAGATTCCGCATCTTTTGATTTTGATGTTGGAGATACCAACGACGTAGAGATAACCTGCGAAAAAGGCCTTTTGGATTTCGGTATGTATTTAATCTGCCCCGGCACAGAATATGGCGCTCTGATAGAGGAAAAAGACCTGTGGACGAATGAGGAAGAAGAAATCTGGACGGGAAATGCCTTCCGGAGATTCCTGCAGGAATTTATTATAGAACCTCCGGTCGGGCAGGACTACAGAGTTGTAAAAGGGGACGCCCATGACGTGATGCGGCAGGTGCTGAATGGCGCTTTTGATAACCTGTTTACCATTCCGGAAACAGCAAGCGGTATAGATGTAGGAACATACCAGTTTGACCGGTATACGGATGCCCTGAGCGGCTTTGTAAAGATGCTTAAGCGGAAAGGCGCCAGAATAAATATAGAGGTAAAACAAGGCGGCTCAAATGAGCCGTTTTCTGTTGTTCTTTCGGCGGTGCCAATCCAGAATATGTCCTCAGAAATTGAATACTCCCAGGACAGCAAAATTGCCATAAATTTAAAGGAATCCAGGCGGGGCATTAACCATCTGATTTGCCTTGGAAAAGGAGAGCTGAAAGACCGACAGGTGGTACATTTGTACGCTCAACTGGACGGCAGTATATCGCAGAAGAAGTATTACGCCGGGCTGGAAGAACGAACGGCAGTCTATGATTTGTCCAATGCAGAGGGCCTGGATGAGCTCGTTAAGGGCGGGACGGACCGTTTGAAAGAACTGATGGGCACAAAAACCATGAGGATGTCCGTGCAGGATGCGGAACTGCAGGTTGGGGATATTATTGCCGGCCGGGATTATGAAACGGGTCTATATTTGCAGAAACCGGTTGTACAGAAGATTGTAAGAATGGAGTCCGGAACGGCAACAGTTGAGTACAAAGTGGAAGGAGAAGAATAATGGCAATAGAATTAGTAACAGGATACCAGGGAAAGGACCACGTGACAGCAGAGCAGTGGGCGGACTTTAACCGGGGAATTTTCGGGGAAGCAGCAATCCTTCCGGTAGGGAACCGGATGGAGACTGCCATCCAGACTGCAAACCAGATTACGGTAAAAGACGGAGTGGCCGTATTTGACGGAAGACAGGTATACATTGCATACGGAGAAAGTGAGAATATTGCAATCCAGTCCGGTACCCAGGGAATGCAGCGCAGGGACATCGTAGTGCTGGAATATAAGAGGAACGAAGAAAGCGGCGTGGAAAGCGTACAGTTTAAAGTGATAAACGGAATCCCGGCGGCAAGTGGCGCAAAAGACCCGTCTGTGCGGGATATGGACATCCGAACTGGCGTGACAGTGTCGCAGAAGCCATTCTGCCGGGTGCGCTTAAATGGAACGGCCATAGAAGGCGTTGATGCTCTGGTGCAGGTTAAAGAATTTAAGCCGCATGCTTTTGCAGCGCCAGTGAACAACCTGGCCGGAACAAATCCAGATTTGGCATTGGCGGCACCACAAGGGAGGGAATTAAAAAAACAAGTTGATGCGCTAAACTCCGCTTTAACGAACGGTAAAATATATAATGCAGGGGACTATGATGCAAATATATTAACATACGCAGAAACCCTTCGAGATAATTCGTTTACTATAATTCGATATCGTGGATATAGCAGCACTGGCGAATCTATTAATGCAGCCCCCACAAATGCATCAGGGGCAGCAATTATTATTAGGACCTCCATTAATTACATGGCAATTATAGCTATTCCATTCGATAACACAGGTGTATATAGCCGTGTTAAAGATAATGGAACGTGGAAAGCTTGGACACACTAAATTAAATTTAACTCATAAATATTAGTAACGTAATGGCAATTTCCCCTTCGTACGGTGTGCCGGATAAATTACTACATTTTATAGTTGCGATATTTTTAGATACATTCGCGCTCGTTATTACCGCTGCACTTGCGGACTTTAATTGAGCAATAACGTCACCAGCCGTTTTTTGGTACGCCGAAGATATGGTATTGAGATTTACGGTTGCTGCTCCACCTACGAATTTAAGTGTTTGGTCGGTTACTATAAGTGTTGTATTTTTATCGGAACCTAAAACGATTTTATTCATTAAAGCGGAGTTTTGTGAATTGGATTTTACAGGCAAACGACCATTTACCAAAAAGTAACTTAAAATTGTAATTTAAAAGAAAGGAAAAAACTATGGAAAAAATTGTATTAAAAGATAATACAGAAATCGAAATTTTACCAGGAGCAAGCCTGGGAGAAACCACAGTAATTGTACCAGATTTTGCAGATTTAAAAACAGTGGCAGAAGCCCTTATGAAAGAAGGGAATCTGGATACCGTGCAGTACAAAAGCGAAGAACAGGTGACCGGAGGATATGCAAATATGAAACTGGAAACACCGCTGTTTAAATCCGTGGACTATACACAGGGAAAGAAAGTAATTGCGACCTTTGCAATCCGCGAAAAGACAGAAATGGAAAAGCGCATGGATGCAATGGAGAAGGAAATGAAAGGCTTTAAGGCAGAACAGGTGGTTCAGGACGGGGCTATTGCAGACCTGGGTGGCGTGGTAGGCGAATTGGCGGAAGGAGGAAAAGCGTAATGGTTGCTTTTTATGTTGCAAAAATTAAAAATAAGGACACAAATCCAAACACAGAAGAGGCGTGGAAATTAGAAGATGTACCAAATCTGTGGAAAAAGAAAGTCGAAGCAGCGTTGCAGAAAGAATAAGGTGAGAAAATGGTAACAGTGGTATTTAATCCAGGAGACACCAGCGCAAGTAAGTATAGCGCCCTAAGCCAGTATGATTACGGACAAGTCCTGCGCATCCAGGGCTTAAACCTTCCGGCGGCGGTGGAAATCGACTTTGCATTGCAGCCAACAGGCGGTACGTCCGTACCCCGTATAGGGCTTACCAAAGACGGGGTTACAGATGTGATTATCCCGGACAGTATGCTGGAAAACAACGACGGCACTAAAGATTACAGCATCTACGCATTTGTATTTTTAACAGATGCCACCAGCGGCCAGACGGAATACCGGATTGCTTTAGAGGTAACGGCCAGACCGAAACCAGAAGTTCCAGGCGGCACAGATAACCCGGACATTTTCCACGAGGCGGTGCAGGCCGTCCGGGAGGCAGCAGAGCAGGCGGCAGAATCCGAAAAGCAGGCAGAAGGCTGGGCACATGGCCGGGAAGACCTGCCGGAGAGAGCGGAGGATAATGCCAGGTATTACGCTGGACAAGCCCAGGAAGATTCCCGGAAGACGGCAGAAGACAGAAAAGAAGTAGAACGTCTGGTAGAATCCGTGTCCGGGATAGACGAGCAAGTGGCCAAAGTAGAGGAATTATCTAAAAACGCACAAGAAGCAGCTACGCGGGCGGAAACATCCGCAGAACAGGGAGAAATACATAAGCAGGTAGCCGAAAATGCCAGCACCGCAGCACAGGCGGCAGCAGGGAAAACAGCAGAGGATAGAGCAGCGGTACAGAAAGCCAAAGAAGCTGTGGAGGAATTAAGCACACAGGTACAGGAAAACAAGGACAGCGTAGATAAGACTGCACAGGATTTTATTTTAACTGCACAGCAGGCACTTGCAGATGTAAACAACGCCGGACAGACCCAGACAGACCGGGTGCAGACTGCCGGAGAAACTGCCGTGCGAGATATCCAGACTGCACAGAGAACAGCTACAGGAGCAGTAGAGACAGCAAAAACAGAAGCTGTAAAGACGATACAGGCAGAGGGTGCAACACAGACCGGGAAGGTAACCGCAGAGGGAGAAAAACAGGTACAGGCTGTCCAGGCCGCCGCCCAGGAGATTATCGCAGACCGGGAACAGATACAGACCAATAAAAAGGACATTGCAGACCTGCGGCAGAGTAAAGCAGGGGCTATTGTAGAGACGGTAAAAGGTAGTGTGGTACAGATTGCCGACAGCGCAGAGGCGTTTATGGAGGGGCTTAGAATCTTCGGGAAGTCGGAGCAGGACGGCACGCCAACGCCGGAAAGCCCTAAGGAGATTAAGAGCATTGGGGGAAATGGAGAAGTAAAAGTAAACATTAACACCGGGAATCTGTTTCCTCTGAACAAATTTAAGGGATATGAGATTAACAATTCTGCAAAACAGATTACGTTAAACGGAGATAGAATCTCGTTTACTGGTAAAGGCACTACGGGTAAAGAAGACATGGTATTTTTCTTAAACAAAGAAGCAGATAAATTATCTCTTCCGCCGGGAAAATACACGCTGTCTTTTAAGAGTAATAAACCTTACGGCGGAACGAATGGAGAAAACACAGTTGAAATGTATTTGATTGTAGAAAAGAAGAGTGGCACTGTATACCAGAGCACTGGAAATGCGGGAAAGCGAACAGTGGATATAGAAGACGGGGATAAAATGTATTTCCGATTCGATATAAACAACAACAGTATGTCGGCAGAGTTTTACGACATTATGTTTAATCTGGGAGATACATCACTGCCATACGAGCCCTATGCCGAACAATCTCTTGCAATCCAGACACCAGACGGCCTCCCGGGCATCCCTGTAACGTCTGGCGGTAATTACACCGACAGCACAGGACGGCAGTGGGTTTGTGACGAAATCTGTGAACAGAATGGCGTGATTGGAGTAAAACGAAACGTAATAAACTACAAAATAACCGGAAACGAATATGCACAATTAGACAATCCAACAACAATCGGCATGAGAGTTGAGAAGATTGCAAAATATCCGTATACTGGATTTTGCAATTATGCAAAAATGGAAGGCGCTACAACAACGGTAAGCGTGGGTATATCCGGAAACTGGGTACAGATTAAAAACTTTGGATTTAATACAGTGGCCGGATTTAAGGAGTGGGTAAAAAATAACGATGTATATTTGATGTATACGTTAAAAGAGCCAACATTTGAGCCACTCCCCGAAGAAATCCAACAGAAATTTAAATCCCTACACACCTACTATCCAACTACAGTAGTAACCAATAACGCAAATGCAGATATGCAGCTGGATTATGTGGCAGATACAAAGCTGTATATAGATAAAAAAATAAAAGAACTCGTAACGGCAAATATACAGAAAACAGCAAATCTGCTCTCTTTAATGCCGTTATCCACCCAGGCGGCCATGATAGAGAATGACACAAACAACATCTTAGATAACATGGAGGTAGAAAAATGAACAACACAGTAATTGTAAAGCTTATGACAAATCTGATTGAAAAGAAATTTTACAAAACAAAAGACGAAGCTGTTGCTAAACTGGATGTCTACTTTGCAATGTCCAGAATCTCCGAAGAGGAATATGCAAAGCTTGTACTTCTGGCAGAAGAAACTTATGCAGAAAGTGAGGCAGCATAATGGGATATGTACTGGCATTTGCTGCAGGAGCAGTGTTGGGCGTTGTAATTATGTGCTGCCTCCAGATTAAAAGATAGGAGGTAAGCGCATGGAGATACGGGCAAGACCAAAATAGCAAAAAAGAAATAATACATAGAAAGAGGTGTAGCATGGACGAACAGGAAACAGCGGTAGCCCTTGCGGAAGTAAAGAAGGAAATTGGCTCCTTAAAACACCGCATGGACAACGTAGAAAGAGTGGTAAACGTAGTCCACCAGCTGGCACAGGAAATGGTTGGATTAACAAAAGAAGTGGGCTTTATGAACCAGAATCTTGCACAGCTTACCGCAAAAGTAGCAGAACTGGAAGGAAAGCCAGCAAAGCGGTGGGAATCTGTTGTACTGGCACTGGTGGGAGCCGCTGCCGGGGCAGTGGCGACAATGATTTTTAAGTAAAGGAGAGGATTGCATGTTAAAGAATTGTGTATTAAAAGCAAACGTGGATACAAAAGAGTGGTTTAAAGCGGCTGGGGTAAGAGCCGTAAAGACCATGGCACAGACCTTTGTGGCAACCGTAGGTACGGCGGCAGTATTAAGCGCAGTAGACTGGAAGGTGGTAGTATCTGCCTCTGTGCTGTCCGGTATCTTATCTGTTGCCAACTCTGTAGCAGGTATCCCGGAAGTAGAGAGTAAATAAGTTGCGCCGGCGCAACAGCCGGCAGAAAGGAAAAAACATATGAACATTGTCGAAACGAATTTGTCCTTTTCGGCTCTGAGTAAACGTTCCAAAACGAACAGGGTTATCCTGCACCACGCAGAAGCGAAGACTTGCTCTGCCGCCGACATCCATTCCTGGCACAAAAACAACGGCTGGGCTGGAATTGGATACCACTTTGTTGTTCGTAAAAACGGCACCATTGAGCGTGGTAGACCTGAGGATACAATAGGTGCGCACGCCAGCGATAACAACTCTGACAGTATCGGAATCTGCTTCGAGGGTGACTTCATGACCGAAACCATGGGACGGGCGCAGATTAAAGCAGGACAGGAACTGATTGGCTATTTAAAAGCCAAATACGGCATGGACAAAGTGCAGAAACACAAGGACGTCTGCGCTACATCCTGTCCGGGAACAAAATTCCCGTTTGATACTATCGTAAATGGCGCAGCCACGCCACAGGAAGAAGAGACACCAAAAACAGAAAATAAGGAAAGCAAAGGAGAGAAAGCTATGCAGTGTTTTTATCAGGTAGACGGAAAAGGACCAGTGTACTACTTTGACGGATTAAGCATCCATCCATTATCACATCCAGACGAAAAACAGGTGCTGAATATGATTTACAAGGAGAACAACGGTAAAGATATGCCGTTTTTTAGCTGGAAGAGCAGCGCTCCCTGGCATAACCGGTTAAAGGCTGCCATTAATCGTAAGGCATAAAAAAAGATTCCCCGGCTGGCAGCCGGGGATTAATATTGTATCATCTTCGTGTTGCATTTCGTGTTGCATAGTGTTGCATAATGGTTAAAAAGTTTCATTTTCTATAAAATCGTAAAAACAAAGAATCCAGTATTTATGCGGTGTTTTGCATATAAATGGAAAGAGTTTGTTCTATATTATATGTATAAAGCGGGTTCGAATCCCTCATCCCCTGCTTTAAAAGTCTAGTATTTACTAGGCTTTTTTGTATATGTATTGTTATAACATGTTGTAGGAACCCTGAGGAGAAGAGATGTGTAAAATAAACAGAGAGAGGAACAGCAACGAGTTTAAATGAAATATTAGAAAATAGAACCAAAGAGGGCTGGAACGGGCTCTCTTTTTTGTATCTGTCGGTATGAGTGACGGAAGAAAGGATAGGATATGAGTTTAAGAGTTCTTGATGCAGCATCTCACCAGGGAAATATGGCGCAGGAAAATATAGATTTTGATGCGCTTATTGTAAAGGCCACGGAAGGCTGTACGTATGTAAATCCTTATTGTGACAGAGAATTTCAGAAGGCATTTAGACAAGGAAAAAAATTGGGTGTATACCATTTTGCGAGAAATGCAAATGGAAACATCCCGGAAGCAGAGGCAGCGTTTTTTATCGAAAATACAAAAGGGTACATTGGCAAAGCCATCCCTGTGCTGGACTGGGAGGACAAAGATACCTCAAATGTAGCATGGGCATTGAAATGGCTGCAGATTGTAGAAAGGGCATATGGATGCAAACCTATGTTATATACCAGCGAAAGTGTAGTAAACCGCTATGACTGGTCCGCGGTAGCAAATGCAGATTATGGTCTCTGGTGCGCAAAATACAGGGATAACATACCGGATTACAACTGGGATATGGCAGGAGCAGGTCCGGCACCATCAGTAAAATACTGGAAAACGATGGCTTTGTGGCAGTGGACGTCTGTGGGACGCATTGACGGTCATGAAGGAAATCTGGACTGTTCTATTTTTTATGGAGATGCGGCAGCCTGGGATAAATATATTGGACTGGGAAATATAAATAAACCGTTAGTATCAGGATTTAAGCATAGAGTAGGAGAGCATGTGGTGTTCTCTACCTGCTATGCTTCCAGTACAGACCCAAACAGCAAAGCAATCCCGGCATCCCAAATGGAAAAGAATCACGGCGTCATTACGAAGATTCAGTCCGGCGTCAGGAATCCGTATCTCTTAGACAAAGAGCTCTGCTGGGTCAATGATGGAGATATTCGTGGACTGTACCAGGAGTATACAGAACAGTCTTATGTCGTAAAATCAGGTGATACACTTTCCAAAATTGCTGTAAAGTACGGTACCACTTATCAGCAGCTTGCGAAAATGAACGGGATAAAAAACCCCGATAAAATCTATACAGGACAGAAAATCAGAGTAAAATGAGACAATTCCCGGCAGTCTGCCGGGAATTTTAGAAAAAGGTTGACAACTGCAGAGAAGTAGTTGTTTAATAGAACTATGAGAAAAGTAAAACGTTTAAGTAAAGACGAAAATAAAAAGGGGAAGAATATTTTATATGGCAACTATAAAAGAAATAGCAAAAGCATGTAACGTATCGATTGCCACAGTTTCCAATATTCTGAACGGGAAGCCGGGAGCCAGTGAGGCCACCCGCAGTCTGGTATTGAAGACTGTGGAAAAAATGGATTATACACCAAATTATGTGGCAAAAAATCTGAAAATGAAAAATACAAGAAGCATCGGTGTCATTGCAGAGGATATGACTATTTTCAGTATTCCGGATATTATTGACGGCATTACAGAATATTGTCAGGAAATCGATTATCAGATTCTGCTTACGAACATGCGATTATTTAAAAAATATAATGATGTGTATTACAGCAAGGAAGATTATTATGGTCTTGTGAAACAGGAAATCCGAAAGCTGATGGCAAAGCAGGTGGAAGGGATTATCTATGTGACTGCTCATGAAAGAATTATGCATTGTATTCCGGATAATCTGCCAATTCCGGCCGTCATGGCTTACGGATACACGCAGAGTGGGAAAGTGCCTTCTGTAGTTGTAGACGATGAACATGGGGCTTATGAGGCTGTGCAGTATCTGATAGGACAGGGGCACAGGCGTATTGGTGTCATTACGGGAAAAAGCGATAGTCTTCATATGCAGGCCCGGCTTGTGGGATATCAGAAGGCATTGCGGGACAATGGTCTGCTTTATGAACCGGAACTTGTCTATTATGGTGATTGGAATCGGGAAACCGGGTATAAAGGGGCTGGTGTGCTTTTCGAGCGAAAGGTTACGGCCATTTTCTGTATGAATGATATTATGGCAGGCGGCGTATATGATTGGGCAGATGAAATGAAAAAGAAAATTCCGGAGGAAATTTCCGTGGTAGGGTATGACAACAGAGAATTATCCAGTTATTATAAGCCGCCTCTGACAACGATTACATTGCCGCTGCATGATATTGGATACCGGGCTGCAGAGGTTATGATAGAGATGCTGGATGGCAAAATTTCCTCTCAGAAGGAAGAATTGGTGTATCAGATGCCTTGTCACAGACTTGTGAGGAAATCTGTGCAGGAGTTGAAAATGGCAGGAAAATAATGGTACAAGTTTAAGAAGAGAGGGTACAAGTAAAAGAAAAATTGCAGCTTTTCAAAACATCAAAAAAGTTTTGAAGAGCTGTTTTTTAGTTAAATTATACAAAAGAAAAGTATGAAAATCCTTGGAAAATAAGGAGCAGGAGAATAAGACATTGGTAAAAATGCACATAGTTAAACGATTTATAATCTAATATAGTTGTGATAAATATGAAAAATAAAGATATAAAAAGAAAAAAAGAGTAAAAAAGAGATATTATAAATATTAATCGTTAAAATAGTGAATATACAAGCTTTATTTTTAGGGTATGGGTATGATATAAATAAGAAAAATTAATAAAAGCCTTTTATAAAACGTTTTATAAATCTTAAAAACCATGAATACATATCTATAGAGAAGAAATTATAGATAGAAAAAAGAAAATTATCGGTAAAAGAGGGTTTGAAGTATTAAACGTTTAATAAGGCGGACAGGTGAAAGTGTATGGAAAGAGTGAAGTTAGAAAGTATTCCGCTGCATGCGGTTCACATTCAAGACAGCTTTTGGGATAAGTATATCAGACTGGTGAAGGACGTAATTCTTCCCTATCAGTGGGATACTTTAAATGACCGGGTGGAAGGTGCACAACCCAGCCACTGTATCAAGAACTTTAAGATTGCAGCGGGAGAAGAAAACGGAGAATTTCAGGGAGCGGTTTTTCAGGATACGGATGTGGCAAAATGGCTGGAAGCAGTTGCCTTTACCCTGGCTTCTTCGGGAAGAGATGAAAAGCTGGAGAAACTGGCGGATGAGACCATTGCTTTGATTGGAAGAGCACAGTGTGAAGACGGTTATCTCAATACTTATTATACGATTCAGGAACCGGACAGAAGGTGGACGAATCTGAAAGAAGGACATGAACTTTACACGGCAGGGCACATGATAGAAGCGGCCGTTGCTTATTATCAGGCAACGGGGAAAAAAGAGTTTCTTGAAATTGTATCAAGATTTGCTGATGTTATCTGTGAAAAGTTTGGACCAAAGGAAGGTCAGTGCCATGGATATCCCGGACACCCGGAAGTTGAATTGGCATTGGTGAAGCTTTATCGGGTAACCAAAGAGAAGAAATATCTGGATACAGCAAAGTTTTTCATAGATGCCAGAGGACAGGGCGGGAATTACTTTGAAGAGGAAGAGAGAGGGGAGAAATACAAACAGATTTTTCCGGAATTTGCAGGATACCAGCCGGAATACTCCCAGTCACATCTTCCGGTAAGAGAACAGAAAACAGCAGAGGGACACGCAGTAAGAGCTGTTTATCTGTACAGCGCCATGGCTGATTTGGCATACGAATACCAGGACAAGGAACTGGAAAAAGCCTGTGAAACTCTTTGGAACAACATGGTGCAAAAGCGAATGTATATTACCGGAGGGATTGGTTCTTCTGGTTTGCTGGAAAGATTTACGACAGACTATGATTTACCAAATGACAGAAATTATTCCGAATCCTGTGCTTCCATTGGATTGGCTATGTTTGGGAAACGCATGGGAGATATGACAAGAGATGCTTCTTATGCAGACATTGTGGAACAGGCACTTTACAACACTGTATTGGCAGGAATCGCCATGGACGGAAAAAGTTTCTTTTATGTAAATCCTTTGGAAGTATGGCCGGATAACTGTCTGGAGAGGACCTCTTTGGAACATGTAAAACCGGTCAGGCAGAAATGGTTTGGAGTGGCCTGTTGTCCACCTAATATTGCAAGAACCCTGGCTTCGTTGGGACAGTACGTGTATGGAAAAGATGAAGAAGCTCTTTACATCCATCTTTATGTTTCTAATGAGACTGAAGTCAAAATGAAAGGAAGGCTCTACAAGGTCAAGATGGACAGTCATTATCTTACAGACGGAACTGTAAAAATCCTGGCAGAGAGAATGAACACTGCGGAAGAAAAGACCGAGAACAGGATTGGCGGGAAAATAGCCCTCAGGATTCCGGGATACATGAAAAAATTCCGGATATACAGAAATGGAGAGAAGCTGGAAAATCCCGTTATACAAAAAGGATATCTGCTTTTGGAAAACCTGGGAAATCGGGAAGAAATCACTTTAAAATTTGAAATGAAAGCACGCTTTGTACGGGCAAATCCAAAGGTAAGAGCAGATGAAGGACGGGTAGCGGTTATGAGAGGACCGTTGGTTTATTGTCTGGAAGAAGCGGACAATGGAAGCAATCTCTCCTCCGGTTACATAGATACACAGACCGAGCCGGAAGAAGTTTATGAACCGAATCTCTTGGGCGGTATTGTGAGTGTAAAACTCAAAGGAAAGTGTATTTCCATGAAAGGCTGGGAGGACGGCAGTCTTTACGGCGAACGGAAACCAGTATTTGAAGATACAGTATGGAAAGCGGTTCCCTATTGTAACTGGGGAAATCGAAAGACAGGAGAAATGGCGGTCTGGATAAAAGAACTGATAAAAAATTAAGGTGTATCATACAGAAACAGAGGGTTTCTGATAGTGATAAAAAAGGAATAAGGGAGGACACTGGTTATGAAGAAAAAAGTGTTGGCAGCAGTATTATGTGCAGCAATGGCAGGAAGTATGTTAGCAGGCTGCGGAGGAAAATCTGATGGAGACAAAAAGGAAACCGGAAAAAGAGAGATGGAGGTAGAGGGCGATAATGTTACGACCTTAAATGTGTGGACCTTCATTGAAAATCATCAGGATTTCTACACGGAAATGGCAGAAAAGTGGAATGAAGAGAACCCGGATAAGAAAGTAAAACTGGTACTTTCCAATATGGCTTATGACGACATGCATAACAAATTATCTCTGGCACTGGAATCCGGAGAAGGTGCACCGGATGTTGTAGATATTGAGCTTGGTAAGTTCCCGGCCTTTACTACAGGACAAATCGGACTGATGGATTTGACAGATGCCATTGAACCATACAAAGATAAGGTAGTGGAATCCAGACTTGATTTATATGCAAAAGACGGCAAATATTATGGTTTCCCAACACATGTTGGTACTACGGTTGCTTTCTACAATACAGAAGAACTGGAAGCAGCAGGTATTGACTATACAGCTATCAAAACCTGGGAAGATTTTAAAAATGCAGGTATCAAATACAAAGAAGCTACAGGAAAAACCTTTGCAGCGGCAGAGACAACCGCACAGTGGACTTTAAACCTGATGCTGGCTCAAAAAGGCGGCAGCTATTTAAAAGAGGACGGTTCCCTGGACGTAAATAATGACACCATGGCAGAATGTCTGCAGTATTTAAAAGATATGCAGACAGCAGGGGCTCTTGATACTATCGCAGGGGGACAGCCGGATAACGAAGAAGCATATCCTCTGTACAACAGCGGCGATGTGGCAGCAGCCATTATGCCATTCTGGCAGACAAGCCGTTACACAAGCTACATGACAGATTTGAAAGGGAAAGTGGCCATTGCAGTTCCTCCGGTATGGGGAGACAATGACGCAGTAAAAACGATTGGCGGCGGCGGTACCGGTACAGCGGTTGTAGCTTCCGGCGAACACGCAGACCTTGCGGCAGAAGTATTCGCTTACATTAAATTGTCTGATGAAGCAAGCCATGAAATCTACAATGTATTGGGATTTGACCCTGTAAACACAGAGGTATGGACAGACACAGCCCTGACAGAAAATCCGGACAACCAGTTTGTACAGTATTTCAACACAAAACCATTTAACGCGCTTCTGGAAGTACAGGACAGCATTGGACTGTTAGACTGCTACACAGATGAAAAGATGCCTTCTATTAATAACGTATTCACAACACAGACTCTGAATGATATTTTTGAATCTGATGTAGATGTAAAAGAAGCACTTGATTCTGCACAGGACACATTGGAAAATGAATTTGCTGAATAATCAGCATATATCAACCGGGGGCTGTTGTAAGAAGCGACTGCCCCCGGTTGCTTTCCAAAGCAAGTGAAAGGAGTTATGGATACCATGAATAAAGTAAAGAAATTCTTATACTCACAAAAGGCTGCTCCTTATGTATTTATTCTTCCCTTTGTACTTACCATTCTTCTGTTCTGGCTGTTCCCCATAGGAAATGGTGTGCTGCTCAGCTTTCAGGATGTGTTAAAGGACAAATGGGTTGGATTTGATAACTATTCCCGCCTTTTGACTGATAAAATGTTTTTTAAAGCGGTTTACAACAGCCTCAAATATATGATTGGTACGTTGATTCTGCTGATACCGTTTCCCTTGCTGTTTGCCAGCATGTTAAACAGTAAGCTGATGAAAGGACAGGGATTCTTTAAATCCGTATATTTTCTTCCGGCTCTGACTTCTGTGGTTGTAGCTGGTACGATTTTCCGTCTGATGTTTGGCGAAATGGATACCTCTTTGGCAAACCAGATTATGGAGCTTCTTGGTAAATCTCCGATTAAGTGGTTAAAGGGAGAATGGACAGGATATTTTGCACTTTTGATTGTAGCATGTTGGAGATGGACAGGTGTAAATATTTTGTATTTCCTGGCAGGACTGCAGAGTATTCCAACGGATATTTACGAGGCAGCTTCTATTGACGGCGCTTCCAAGTGGCAGCAGTTTATTAAAATTTCTTTTCCCCTGGTAAAACCTACGACTGTTTATGTGCTGACTATTAGTATTTATGCAGGTTTATCCATGTTTCTGGAATCCTTCATGCTGTGGAAAGGAAACAATTCCCCGCAGAATATTGGTTTGACCATTGTAGGATACCTGTACAGACAGGGGATTGAAAAACGTGCCATGGGTTATGCATGTGCCGTTGGTCTGGTATTACTTTTAGTCGTTATGGTTATCAATATGATTCAGTTAATCGCAACTGGTACATTCAAGAAGGAGGAGAGATAGTATGGCAGCAGAAGCAATAGGAAAAAGCCAGAAGAGAAAAAACAAAATGGCTACCATAGGTATGGTCATCTTCTTTTCTATTCTTGCAATTTTAATTATTATACCGGTTTATGCTATTGTATTGGCAAGCTTCAAACCGGGAAATCACCTTCTTCAGTATGGTTTGAACCTGAATCTGGACGTGGCGAATATGACGTTGGATAACTATGTGCTTCTGTTTACCGGAAGTCATGATTACTGGATTTGGTTTGGAAACAGTTTGCTGCTGACGGTGATAACCGTGGTACTGACCCTGTTGGTAAGTTCCTTTGTGGCCTATGGGTTTGCGGCATACGATTTTAAAGGAAAAAATTTCTTTTTTGTTATTGTACTGATTATTTTGTCCATCCCTTTTGAAGTTATTATGCTTCCTCTTTACAAGCAGATTTCTTCCTGGGGGATGATGGATAATTACGCTGCAGTGGTTGTGCCGTTTCTGGCTCATGCGTCTACGATTTTCTTCTTCAGACAGTATCTTTTGGGACTGCCGAAATCTTTGATTGAAGCAGGTCGTATTGACGGCTGTACAGAGTACGGAATTTTCTTCCGCCTGATTGTACCGATTATGAAACCGGCATTTTCCGCTATGGCTATTTTAAACGGTATGAATGCATGGAATAATTATCTGTGGCCGCTGTTGGTGATTCGTTCTTCAGAGAAGTATACACTGACTATTGGTCTGAATACTTTAATCAATCCTTATGGTGATAATTACAGCCTGCTGGTAGTTGGTTCGGTATTCTCCATTATTCCTATTTTCATCTTATTTATCTGTTTCCAGAGATATTTTATCGAAGGAATGACAGCAGGTGCTGTAAAAGAATAATTGTATTACAAAAATTTGGAGGTTTATATTATGAGCAGAAGAGCAAAAATGGTGTTAGACAAAGAATTTCAGATTGCCCCAATTGACAAAAGAATCTATGGTTCTTTTATAGAACATCTGGGAAGAGCAGTATACGAAGGTATCTACCAGCCGGGACATCCGGCAGCGGACGAAAATGGCTTCCGCAAAGACGTAGTAGAACTGGTAAAAGAGCTGGATGTGCCCATTATTCGCTATCCGGGCGGAAACTTCGTATCGAATTTCTATTGGGAAGATTCTGTGGGGCCAGTGGAGGAGAGACCCCACCGTCTGGAACTGGCCTGGAGAAGTCTGGAGAAAAATGAAATTGGTTTAAACGAGTTTTCCAAATGGGCAAAACAGGTAAATTCAGAGGTGATGATGGCAGTGAATCTGGGAACCAGAGGAATTTCAGATGCCTGCAACCTGTTGGAATACTGCAATCACCCGTCCGGTACAAAATACAGTGATTTGCGTAGGAAACACGGGGTAAAAGAACCGCACAACATCAAAGTGTGGTGCCTGGGAAATGAAATGGATGGTCCATGGCAGATTGGACACAAAACCATGGAGGAATACGGACGTCTGGCAGAGGAAACAGCCAAAGCCATGCGACTGATTGACCCCACTATTGAACTGGTATCCTGCGGAAGCTCCAACCGTGAAATGCCCACATTCCCGGATTGGGAAGCGGTAACACTGTCTCATACTTATGATTATGTGGATTACATTTCTATGCATCAGTACTATGGAAACAGGGACAACGACAGCAATGATTTCCTGGCGCAGTCAGATGACATGGACGATTTCATTCGTACCATTATCGCAACCTGTGATTATGTAAAAGCGAAAAAACGCAGCAAAAAGACTATGAACTTAAGTTTTGATGAGTGGAATGTATGGTTCCATTCCAATGCGGCTGACGATGATATTACAGAAAACCATCCATGGCAGGTAGCGCCGCCAATGCTGGAAGATATTTACAACTTTGAAGATGCATTGCTGGTAGGTCTGATGCTGATTACACTGATGAAACATGCAGACCGTGTGAAGATGGCCTGCCTGGCGCAGCTTGTAAATGTTATCGCACCGATTATGACAGATGCAGCAGGCGGTGCATGGAAGCAGACGATTTTCTATCCGTTCATGCATGCCTCCAAATACGGAAGGGGTATTGCGCTGCAGCCGGTAATTTCAGGTACCAAGCATGCTACAGCAAAGCATGATGAAATCACAGACGTGGAATCTATTGCAGTATATAATGAAGAAAAAGATGAAGTTACAATTTTTGCAGTGAATCGTAACTTAGAAGAAGATGTGGAATTAACCACAGATGTCAGAAGCTTTGAGGGCTATCGTCTGTTGGAACATATTGTTTTGGAAAACGAAGACCTGAAGGCTACAAACAGCCTGATAGGAGAAAAGGTTTATCCGGTGAACGCAGATGACAGAAGCAAACTGGATGAGGGCGTGGCAACCAGTTTGTTGAAAAAAGCCTCTTGGAATGTGATTCGTCTGGGTAAATAAAAGTTCATCTGTTCTCATAGATTTTTTTCTGTTAGAAATCTTGACATTTTTTGAAAAATTATGGAAAATAATGATATTATTTTGCAGAAAAAAGGACCAGGATGTCACGGTCCTGGTCCGCATTAAAGGGTAAAGGGAAGATAAAATAAAATCTTCTCTTCCTTTATATATCCGAATGAAAGAGGCAAAAAATTACGCCTGAAATAAAAATTTTTCATAAAAATAAAATCGGATACATAGACTAAGAGTTGGCATAACAGAAAGAACGAAAAGAGAATGGAGAAACAAGAATGAAAAAGAAAGAGGGGAAACCGGACTTTTGGAAGAAAGCGGCTTTGGGAGGTGGAATTGCGCTTCTTACTGCAGGCATTTTCTATGGAGCAGGTGCTTTTTATTACAGAGAGCGCTTTTTTTACGGAACGCAAATCAATGATATACCCTGCGCGAACCTTACGGTAAAGGAGGCAGAGCAGAAATTAAAAGAAAAAGTAGAGGATTATACACTGGAAATCAGTCTGAAAGAGGGGAAAAAAGAGTCCCTTTCCGGAAAGGAAATCGACTATACTTATGTGCCGGATAAAGAGGTAGAAAAAGCATTGAAAAAACAAAACCCCTTTGCCTGGATAACCGGATTTTTTCATGCAAAAGAGTATACAGCCGGAGAAAATATTACGTTTGATGAATCCCTTTTGAAAGAAAAGATAAACGCCATGGACTGTGTACAGGAAGCAAATATGAAGCCTCCAAAGGACGCTTATATTGCCTTTAAAAACAACCAATTTGTTATTAAAGAGGAAGAATTGGGAACTGCTATAGAACTGGAAAAGCTGCAGGAAAAGGCAAAAGAAGCTGTGGGGAAAAGTCAGAGTGAGATTTCCGCTGAGGAATCCGGCGTGTATAAACTTCCGGCAGTGACGAAGGAAAATGAGACATTGAAACAGCAGCAGGAGGTATGGAACAGCTGCGCTGCTGTGACCGTGAAATATACCTTCGGAGAGCAGACGGAGATTCTGGACGGCATGACTGTGAAGGAGTGGATGACTTATGACGAAAACGGCAATTATGTGGAAAATACAGCTGTGCTGCAGGAACATATCCGGGAGTATGTAAATGCTCTGGGGGAGAAATATAACACTGCAGGAAAACCCAGAACCATTACCAGTACCAGCACCGGACAGCCGGTTTCCGTGGAAGGCGGCAACTACGGATTTTTGATTGATGCAAGGGGAGAGAGACGGCAGCTTTTTGCAGATATTCAGGCTCATGCAAATGTGGAACGGGAGCCTGTGTATGCCAGAAGAGGAGCAGCTTACGGGGAAAATGATTTAGGGGATACTTATGTGGAACTGGACCTTACTGCCCAGCATTTGTGGTATTATAAGGACGGCGCACTTTTGATGGACAGCGATTTTGTATCAGGGACCTACTATAATTATGGAAGGCGTACACCGGGAGGCACATACACTCTGAAAGCCAAGCAGAGAAATCAAGTTTTAAGACCTGCACCCAATGAGGATGGCAGCTATGATTATGAATCTCCGGTGTCTTACTGGATGCCTTTTAACGGAGGAATCGGTCTTCACGATGCTGACTGGCGCTGGAATTTTGGAGGAGATATTTATCTGTACGGCGGTTCTCACGGCTGCATCAATCTGCCGGTTTCTTTTGCCGGGAATTTCTATGAAAATATTGAAACGGGCTGCCCTATTGTGTGTTTTTACCGCTGAATTTTACCGGGAATTTACGGAAAACTCACAGAAAACTTCTTGCAAGAGAAATGGCTGTGTAGTATAATAAACAAAGAGAAAGAGACAAGAGTTAGGACTGTACAGGCAGTCTTATCGTCTTGTCTTTTGTATATAGAAGAGACGGCAGAGATCTCATGAAAGGAAAAGCGATGAATCGAAAAAGAATAGAAGAATTTGAAGATTGTCCGGTGATTGCCGCTATTAAAGATGAAGAAGGTCTGAAAAAATGTCTTCATTCCGATATCCAGATTGTATTTGTGCTGTATGGTGACATCTGCAATATCGGTAAAATTGTAGGCAAGCTGAAAGCAGCAGGTAAGACGGTAATCATTCATATTGACCTGATTGCAGGACTAAGCAGTAAAGAAATTGCGGTGACGTATATCAAATCCGTTACCCATGCAGACGGTATTATTTCTACCAAACCCGGAGTCATACGGGAAGCAAAGGAGGAAGGACTGTTTGCCATTATGCGCTTTTTTGTCATTGATTCCATTGCGTTTGACAGTATTCAAAAGCAGACGGAAAGTGTGCGTCCCGACATGATTGAAGTGTTGCCCGGCGTTATGCCGAAGATTATCCGCAGAATCTGCCGGGAAAGCAGAGTGCCTGTCATTGCAGGAGGACTGATAGCAGATAAAGAAGATATTATGGCTGCGTTAGATGCCGGCGCGGTATCGATATCTACCACCAGACAGGACGTCTGGTTCATGTAAAAAGGAAAATAAAATTTAAAAATTACGCTGGAGATTGGAGACAGAGCGGATGACTTATGAGAAAACTCATGAGCATTTGCGCTGTCTCTTTTTGGTAAGAGGAGGAGATTAAGTATGTATGATGTTGTAGTAATTGGAGCAGGAGTGACCGGAAGTGCGGTGGCAAGAGAACTGTCAGCATATCAGCTGAAAACCTTGGTGCTGGAAAGGGAAGAAGATGTGTGCTGCGGCACCTCAAAAGCAAATAGCGCCATTGTTCATGCCGGTTTTGACGCAGAACCGGGGTCCTGGAAGGCAAGAATGAATGTAGAGGGAAATTTAAGAATCCGGCAGCTTTCAGAAAAACTGGATTTTCCTTATAAGCAGAATGGTTCTCTGGTGCTTTGCTTTGAAGAAGAGGGAATTGGAAAGCTGGAAGAACTGAAAGAAAGAGGTGAAAAAAACGGGGTAGAAGGGCTGGAAATTATTACCGGAGAAAGGATTTGGGAGATGGAGCCAAACCTTTCCCGCCAGGTAAAAGCCATGCTTTACGCCCCCACAGGAGGCATTGTATGTCCCTTTAAAATGACAATTGCCCTGGCGGAAAATGCCAATGTGAACGGTGTGGAATTTGTCTTTGATACTTGTGTAGAAAATATAGAAAAAACAGCAGAAGGTTATCGTATTGAGACAGAGAAAGGAAGTTATGAAACACACTGCGTAGTGAATGCAGCCGGGGTTTATGCAGACGTATTCAACAATATGGTAAGTAAAAGGAAACTGTCCATTACCCCAAGAAAAGGAGAATACTGCCTGATGGATAAGAAGGCCGGAACCTTTGTTTCCCACACAGTTTTTCAGCTTCCTACGGCTATGGGAAAGGGAGTTCTGATTACACCTACGGTACACGGAAATCTTCTTGCAGGACCTACAGCAGAAGATATAGAAGACAGAGAAGGGGTTCAGACTACGGCTTCCGGTATTGCCAAGCTGTCCCAGCAGGCGAAAAAAAGCGCTGAAAATGTACCGCTTTCCATGGTAATTACCTCTTTTGCAGGGCTGCGCGCCACAGAAAAAGGAGGAGATTTTGTGCTGGGAGAACCGGAGGATGCCAAAGGCTTTTACAATGCCGCAGGTATTGAATCCCCAGGACTTTCCAGTGCACCGGCCATTGGCGTTTACCTTGCCAAACAGATTTCAGAGCAGCTTGGCGCAGAGAAAAAAACGGATTTTGTTTCTACCAGGAAGGATATTCCCTGCGTGTCGGAAGCGTCACCGGAGGAAATACGCCGCCTCATAGAAGAAGACCCGGCATATGGAAACGTCATCTGCAGGTGTGAAACAGTCACGGAAGGAGAGATTGTAAATGCAATCCGAAGACCTTTGGGTGCCCGCTCTTTAGATGGTGTTAAGCGGCGGACAAGAGCCGGAATGGGAAGATGTCAGTCCGGTTTCTGTGCTCCAAGAACTATGGAAATTCTGGCAAGAGAACTGAAAAAATCCCCCTTGGAACTTACAAAAACAGGCGGCAAATCCAGACTTTTAACAGAGGTATGAGAGGAGAGAGAAGAGATATGGACAGATATGATTTGATTATTATAGGAGGCGGTCCCGCAGGACTGGCAGCGGCAATTTCCGCAAAGGAGCAAGGCGTTACCAACCTGTTAATACTGGAAAGGGACCAGGAACTGGGGGGCATTTTGAATCAGTGTATACACAATGGCTTTGGGCTGCATACCTTTAAAGAAGAACTTACCGGTCCGGAATATGCCCAGCGTTTTATTGACCGGGCGGCAGAGCTTGAGGTGCCTTACAAGCTGCAAACCATGGTCTTGGATATCAGCGAGGACGGGGGAGAAAAAACTGTCACAGCTATGAACCGGAAGGACGGACTCCTGATTTTGAAAACAAAAGCTGTGATTCTGGCCATGGGCTGCAGAGAGCGTCCAAGAGGGGCTCTGAATATTCCGGGATACCGTCCGGCAGGGATTTATACCGCAGGCACAGCACAGAGGCTGGTGAATATGGAAGGATATATGCCCGGCAGAGAAGTGGTGATTCTGGGATCTGGTGATATTGGGCTCATTATGGCCAGAAGAATGACCCTGGAAGGGGCAAAAGTGAAAGTTGTGGCAGAACTTATGCCTTATTCCGGCGGTCTTCAGAGAAATATTGTACAGTGTCTGGAAGATTTTCACATTCCATTGAAATTAAGCCATACCGTAGTAGATATTCAGGGAAAAGAGCGGGTGACAGGAGTGACGCTGGCTGAGGTAGATGAGAATAGAAAGCCCATTCCCGGAACGGAAGAATTCTATTCCTGCGATACCCTTCTTTTATCCTGTGGCCTGATTCCGGAGAACGAATTGTCAGCTAAAATGGGGATAAAACTGTCTCGTGTCACTTCTGGCGCAGTGGTAAATGAAAGTCTGGAAACCAGTGTGGAAGGAGTTTTTGCATGTGGAAATGTCTTACATGTCCACGACCTGGTGGACTATGTTTCCGAGGAAGCTAAACGGGCAGGTAGCCATGCCGCAGAGTATATCCACAACTGGAAGGAAGAAGCGATAAAAGAGACATGGGAACTGGAAGTAGAACCTCAAAATGGTATTCGCTATACGGTGCCGCAGACGATTCGTCCAGAGCATATGGAAGAAAAACTGACACTGAGATTCCGGGTGGGAGCTGTCTATAAAGACCGATATATCAGCGTATACTGCGGCAGCAAACGAATTTTCCATAAGAAGAAAAAGAAAATGGCGCCGGGAGAAATGGAACAGGTTACCTTACAGAAATCGGATTTGACAGCAGCGCCGGGATTGGATAAAATCATTATGAAATTGGAGGAGGCATAAACATGGAGACGAGAGAATTAATCTGTATTAACTGTCCTTTGGGATGTGCTCTGACGGTCACCATGGAGCAGGGAAAAGTGGTAAAAGTAGAGGGGAACACCTGTCCGAAGGGAAAAAGCTACGGTGAAAAAGAGGTGACAAACCCCACTCGTATTGTGACTTCCAGTGTGAAAGTTCTTGGAGGAAATATACCTGTAGTTTCCGTAAAAACAGCCTCAGATATTCCAAAAGAAAAAATAGGAGCATGCATGGCTGCATTAAAAACAGTTGCGGTGAAAGCGCCGGTTGCCATAGGAGATGTGATTTTAAAAGATATATGTGGCACAGGAGCAGATGTGGTCGCTACCAGAAATGTGGCTGTGAAAATATAGGAAAAGTGCAGCAAAGGTTTGGAAAAGGAGAGAACATGGTAGATTATACGGGAAAAAATGCAGAAGGATTAAAGGAAAAAACACTGTATCTGTTGGATATGGATGGCACGATTTATAATGAAAATGAGATTTTTGAGGGAACGCTGGATTTGCTTCGGGAAATTGAGGAAAGAGGCGGACAGTATGTGTTTATTACCAATAATTCTTCAAAATCGGTGGAGGATTATATAGAAAAGGTAAGGGCTATGGGAATTCAGGCTTCGTATGAAAATTTTTATACCTCCAGCCAGGCTACTGCCATGTATCTTCAGGAAAACTATGCCAATCAGAGGGTGTACTGCATGGGTACACGCTCTTTAGTGGAAGAACTTCGCCGCGCCGGGATTTCGGTAGTAACGGAGGTGGATGACCGGGCCACAGTGGTGCTTTTGGGCTTTGATACGGAAAATACATCAGAGAAAATCCGGAATACCTGTATTATGCTGGGAAGAGATGTGGCATATCTGGCAACCAATCCGGATTTGGTGTGTCCGGTGAGCTTTGGATATATTCCTGACTGTGGTTCTATGAGCATTATGCTGAAAAACGCCACGGGAAAAGAGCCATTTTTTATTGGCAAACCAGAGCCGATTATGGTAGACTGTGTATTGAAAAAACTGAATAAAACCAAGGCGGAAACAGTGATTGTAGGAGACCGCCTGTACACAGATATCAAGACCGGAGAGCGGGCAGGAGTGGATACCATCTGCGTGTTGTCCGGTGAAGCTTCCCTTAGCGATATACGAGAGAGCGAAGTAAAGCCGGATTATATTTTTGCAAGTGTAAAAGAAGTATATGAAGGGCTGACAGAAGACAACTAACAGGAGACGAACATGAAATACGAAAATATCAGAGAAGGAATCTTTCTGAAGCGTCCGAACCGTTTTATTGCCCATGTGGAAATAGATGAAAAGGTAGAAATCTGTCATGTGAAAAATACAGGGAGGTGCCGGGAATTATTAGTTCCCGGCACCCCTGTTTTTTTGGAAAAGAGCGGCAATCCAAACAGAAAGACCCAGTATGATTTAATAGCAGTGAAAAAGGGAGAAAGACTCATTAATATGGACTCCCAGATACCCAATAAAGTCGTAGAGGAATGGCTTTTGAAGGGGAATCTTTTCGGAAAAGAGGCAAGGGTAAAAAGAGAAGTCACCTATGGCAATTCCAGATTTGATTTGTATATCGAAAGCCAGGGCAGGAAGTGTTTTATGGAAGTAAAAGGAGTGACGCTGGAGGAAGACGGTGTGGTACGTTTTCCAGATGCCCCAACAGAAAGAGGCGTTAAGCATGTGAAAGAATTGTGCCGGTGTATAGAAGATGGATATGAGGCATATATTATGTTTGTCGTACAGATGGCAAATGTAAAGTATTTTGAGCCAAATGAAGCAACACATCCGGAATTTGGAGCGGCATTAAGAGAAGCACAGCAGGCGGGAGTGCACATTCTGGCCTATGCATGTGATGTGAGAAAAGACTTGATAAATCTGTCAAAACCTGTTAGGGTTTATCTTAACGGAAATACAAAAATAAGAGAACAGGAGACAGAATGTTAGAGCAGATTAGAGAACCGCTGCTTGCCTGGTATAGAGAGAATAAAAGGAGTCTTCCATGGCGGGAAGACCCCACACCTTACCATGTCTGGGTATCGGAAATTATGCTGCAGCAGACAAGGGTAGAGGCGGTAAAAGAGTATTATGCACGTTTCCTTTTTGCCCTACCCGAAGTGAAGGATTTGGCAGAATGTCCCGAAGAACGTCTGCTGAAGCTGTGGGAAGGTCTGGGATATTATAACCGGGTAAAAAACATGCAGAAAGCAGCCAGAGAGGTCATGGAACAGTATGACGGAAGGCTTCCTGCAGATTATGAAAAGCTGCTGAAATTGCCGGGAATCGGCAGCTATACGGCAGGCGCTGTGGCGTCTATTGCCTACGGAATACCAAGACCTGCGGTAGATGGAAATGTACTTCGGGTAATCACCAGAATTACGGAAAATCCAGAGGACATCCTGAAGCAGTCTATGAAGAAAAAGACGGAAGAGGCTCTTCTGGAAATTATGCCAAAGGACTGTCCGGGGGATTTCAATCAGAGTTTAATGGAACTGGGAGCTACGGTCTGCGTACCAAATGGTATGGCAAAGTGCCAGTGTTGTCCGGTAGCCCGGGTATGTCAGGCTTATGCACATGGCACGGTAATGGAGTATCCAAAAAAGGCAGCGAAAAAGCAGCGGAAAATAGAAGAAAGAACGGTTCTGGTGATTCAGAACGGTCAGGAATTTGCCATTTCCAAACGTCCTCCAAAGGGGCTTCTGGCAGGGCTTTATGAGCTGCCCAACAAGGAAGGATATCTGACAGAAGAGGAGATTCTGTCGTTTGTCAAAGGCCTGCATTTGATACCTCTTCATATACGGGAAGCAGGAGAGGCAAAGCATATTTTTTCCCATGTAGAATGGAGAATGAAAGGCTACTTTATTAAAGTCGCAGCGACGGAAGAAAAGAAAGTGGGCAGTCTGATATTTGTGGACAGGAAAGAATCCAGGGGAAAATACCCCATTCCCTCCGCTTTTTCAGCGTACAGAAAGTTTATCGAGGAGGACTTTTAGGTGAAATTATTATCAATTACAGTTCCGTGTTACAACTCACAGGACTATATGAAAAACTGTGTGGATTCCCTTTTGGAAGGCGGGAATCTGGTGGAAATTTTAATTGTAGACGACGGTTCGAAAGATGATACAGCAAAGATAGCAGATGAATATGCGGCAAAATATCCGGAGATTGTAAAAGCTATCCATCAGGAAAACGGCGGTCACGGAGAGGCGGTCAACACAGGGCTGAAGAACGCTACGGGTTTGTATTTTAAAGTGGTGGACAGTGACGACTGGGTAAATAAGGACGCCTATCTTGCTATTCTGGACAAGCTTCTGGAGATTACCGGAGGTCCGCAGACTCTGGATATGATGATAAGTAACTTTGTCTATGAAAAGCAGGGGGCAAAGCGGAAGAAAGTAATGAAATATAGAACCTATATGCCTCAGAATAAAATTTTCACCTGGAAGGAAATGAACAGAATGCCTTTGGGAAAATACATTCTGATGCACTCGGTTATTTACAGGACAGGTTTGCTAAGAGACTGTGGTTTGGAACTTCCCAAGCATACTTTTTATGTGGATAATCTGTTTGTATACCAGCCGCTTCCGTATGTGCAGACTATGTATTATATGAATGTGAATTTTTATCGCTATTTTATCGGGAGAGATGATCAATCTGTAAATGAAGAGATCATGATACGCAGAATTGACCAGCAGATAAGAGTGAACAAACTGATGATTGACACCATTGCGGGAGTGAAAAATCTCAATAAAAATCTGAGGAGTTATATGCTTCGATATCTGGATATTATTATGGCAGTGTCTTCGATTATGCTGATTCGTTCCGGGACAGAGGAGAATCTGGCAAAGAAGAGAGAACTGTGGCGGTATTTAAAAAATGCAGACGCGGGGATTTACCGGAAGCTGTATCTGAGTATTCTGGGAAGAGGCGTGAATCTTCCGGGAAAAGGCGGAAGAGATTTGTCTGTGTCCATATATAAAGTTGTGCAGAAGTTTTATGGATTTAATTAAGAAAAATTGAGCCCGGAAAGGAAGTTTAAACCTTTCCAGGCTCAATTTTTATGCTCGTGCAGGCTGTTCAGCCTGTACGGTTTTAGGTTTATAGATAAGCTGAAAACAGCAGAGATATAATGCAAATGCAGCAACTACATCCAACACGGTATGCTGTTTCAAAAATACGGTTGCAAGAATAATCAGAACACTCAGAATACCCGTTCCCGCCAGAAGAACCTTATGACTGTGGAATTCCGAATGACGGAAAATAGCTACGCAGCAGGCTACGGTGTTAAATACATGAATACTTGGCAGAATATTAGTAGGCGTATCCAGCCGATATAAGTGCTGTACCATCTGAATAAAAATACTGTCGCCTGTCAGGTTGGGGCGTAAATCCTGTCCATTGGGAAATAGGATGGAAATTACGATAAAAAGTGTCATACCAATTCCCAGTGTAAGAATCAGCTGCCAGTATTCTTTTTTATTTTGATTCATGAAAGCAAAATAAAAAACCGTCAATGCAATATAGCCGAACCATAAAAAATAAGGAACCACGAAATATTCACAGAAGGGGATATAGTCATCTATCTTCATATGAATAATTGTAACCGGTACTTTGCGCTGCTCCACATATTGGAAAGCCAGCATGTACAAAATTCCATAGATGGGAATTATCCAGGTATGTTGATATTTTTTCAGGAATTTCAAAGTTTCACACCTCTCACACAGTATTCAGAATACCGTCTTTTTATGAATCTCATTATAGCACAGAGGAAATCCGATAACAATGCAGTTTATAGTTGTTTTATAAATATTACACACTATATTCATTTGTTGGTACAAAACTGTCGAAAATGACAGAATCAAACTTTTTCACAGAAGTTTTCAGTACTTGTTCCGAGCGGACTGTCCAGGCAAAAGTAGGCGTATGCCAGAGACATTTGTTCAGTAAGAAGCTGACATTCTGGGTATCTTTGTAGCAATAGGCGATGAAATCCGGTCTTCCGATAAAGTTTAAAAGCAGATATTTTACCAGGAAGCAGAGAATATAACCGCCTTCGGCTACCGGCCGGGTCAGGTTGGCTGAAAGCTGTCCCCGGATGACATCTTTTCGGTGTTTTTTGTACCAACCGAGAGCCAGAGGATTGAAGGACTCAATGCAGTAATCTCCATTGTACTGCCGCAGAAGACGGTCTGCAAGCACACAGGTTTCCGTGCGTATAGTCGGCAGTTTTATCTCTATCAGAAGGGGAACTTTTCCCTTTACCAGCTTTAAAACATCCTCAAAAAGGGGAATTTTTTCTTCCGTATGCAGGAGAGAAAATTTCTGCAGTTCTTCGTAGGTCATCTCACAGACGGGAAGGTCAATGCCGCACATCCGGGTCAGCGTATGGTCATGAAACACAACTACCTGCTTATCTTTTGTCAGTTGAATATCCAGTTCGATACCATACCCATGCCGGATGGCATGGGTAAAAGCGGCCATGGAATTTTCAGGAATGGACTGGTCAGGGGTAAATAGTCCTCGGTGTGCAAACAGGTAGTGGAGAAATTTTTTAGCCTCTTTTTTCCTGGAAAAGCGGGGCATGATACAGTAAAAATAAAGGCAGAAAAGGAAAACTGCAATACACACAGTAAGTAACAGTATTTTCATAGGTATCCCTCCTTGTTTAGCGAAGAAGCACAGGTATCTGTTTACCGGAAACACGCAGCAGCAGGCGGTCTGTTTCTCCCATAGATTCTCCGTCACAGTGGACAGGAAGAGGAACACGGCTGTGAATTTCCAGACTGTCGCAGCGGTAGGTTTTCACGCCGGAAAACCAGGTGTGTTTGCCGAAAAAAGCGGTGGGAAACAAGGCCAGAATTTTGCATTTTCCAAGTTCTCCGGCAAGACAGATGTCCAGTTTTCTGTCGTTGAATTGAGCGTCGGGACAGAATTTTACGCCGCCGCCCTCATATTTCGTATTCATGCCTGCAATGAAGAAAAAACGGGAAAAGTGCAGGACTTTGTCTCTGTCCAGACGCATGGAAACAGGACAGGGACGGTATTGAATCAGAAGTTTCAGAGCGATAAGCACATAGGTCAATTTTCCCAAATGCAGTTTATTCATGGCTTTTTTTAACGGAGAAACCATGACCTTGCGGCAGATATCTGCGTCATAGCCAATGCCGCTGCTTACAAGAAAATAACGGGAAGTTTCTTTGGAGACTGCCATTCCAATGTCTGTCAAAGTACACGCTTTCGGAGAAAGAATAGCCTCTATACAGGCAGAAACTTCGGTGGGAAGTCCAAGACCTCTTGCAAAATCATTTCCGGAACCAGTAGGAATATAGCCCAGGGTAATATGGGAAAAATCCTTTTTCACCAGTCCGTTTATCACTTCGTTCAGTGTGCCGTCTCCACCGACTACGGACAGGGTGCAGGAAGTTCCTCCAACGGAGCTTTGTTCTGCAATATGGGCTGCAATCCGGTCTGCGTGTCCGGTATATTCTGTAAAATAAGTTGTATATTCCACACCCTTTTCCTGTAGTATGGCGTCAGCTTTTTGCCAGACCTCAAGACCATGCCCGGACCGGGAGTGAGGATTTATAATAAAGTAATACATGATGTTCTGTACCTGCTTTTCTTTGTCATTTGTTTTCTTTGTTTCGACTCTATTGTAGCAGTTTCGTTGGATTAGGACAAGAAAATTATGAAGAGAACAGGAAAATTAGACTGGAAACTGCTTGCCGTCACAGGGAGAAAATGATATGATAAAAGAAAAAATTTCATTGGGAAAGGCAGGCTGGAATATGAAGAACGAATATGTAACATTTACCATTGGAAAAAAGAAAAATATTGCCCTGATTGCACACGATAACGAAAAGCCAAAGCTGATTCAGTGGTGCAAAGATAATTATGATATTTTGAAACAGCACAATCTTTACGGTACAGGTACTACGTCAAGATTGATTGCTGATAAAGCGGGACTGTGTATTAAAGGCTACAACAGCGGTCCTCTGGGCGGCGACCAGCAGATTGGGGCAAAGATAGTAGAAGGTGTCATTGATTTTGTTGTGTTTTTCTCTGACCCACTGACTGCGCAGCCTCATGACCCGGATGTAAAGGCACTGATGCGTATTGCACAGGTGTACGATATCCCTATGGCAGTGAATAAGGCAACGGCAGACTTTATGATAAAATCTGTTTATATGGATTCAGAATATGACCATGAAGTAATTAATTTTAATAAAAATGTGCAGGACAGAGCAGAGTCTATGTAAGGACAAGCAGAAGAAATCCCCCTCTCGGTGAAGCGTTTTCGGGAGAGGGATTTCTTCTGTTACACATAAAGAGATATTGGGGAGGTTCAAACATGAAATTGACCATCAATGGAATAAAAAACCGTGAGTCATGGGAACAGGCAGGAATTCTACTTCCAGGATATGATGTGGAAAAGGCTTCGGAAAAGGCAAGAAAGGAACCGAAATGGGTACATTTTGGAATCGGCAACATTTTTCGGGTATTTATCGGCGGCATTGCAGACCGTTTGCTGGAAGAAGGGGCACTGGACCGGGGCATTACCTGTGTGGAGATGTTTGATTATGATGTGGCAGATAAAATTTACGAACCATATGACAATTTGGGGTTGTGTGTGATTCTGCATGGGGATGGAACCAGAGAATATAAGGTATTGGGGTCAATGGCAGAAGCAGTAAAAGCCCAGTCCTCGAATCCGGCACAGTGGAACCGATTGAAGGAGATTTTTACCAGTAAGTCTTTGCAGTTGGTTTCTTTTACAATTACGGAAAAAGGATATGCTTTGCAGAAAACGGATGGAACCTGGTTTCCGTTTGTAGAAGCGGACATTCAGAACAAACCGGACAAAGCGGTTGGTGCCATGGCGGTGGTAACAGCTATGCTCTATGAACGGTATAAAGCCGGAAAATATCCTCTGGCGCTGGTATCCATGGATAACTGCTCTAAAAACGGTGAGAAGCTACGGGAAGCTGTGTTGACTATGACAGAAGCGTGGCGGAAAGCTGGATTTGTAGAGGAAGGGTTTGCTGCTTATGTAAGCGATGAAAAAACGGTTGCTTTTCCATGGACGATGATTGATAAAATCACACCGCGGCCCAGTGAACAGATTGCCGAAGATCTGGAAAAGCTGGGTGTGGAAGACATGAAGCCGGTGATTACAGGAAAGAAGACCTATATTGCCCCTTTCGTCAATGCTGAAAAACCCCAGTATCTTGTGATAGAAGACAGTTTCCCCAATGGTCGTCCGGCATTGGAAAAGGGGGTTGGGGTGTATATGGCTGACAGGGAAACCGTAAATCTGTCGGAACGTATGAAGGTAACAGTATGTCTGAATCCGGTACATTCTGCCACAGGGCCTCTTGGTGTGGTTCAGGGGTATGATTTGTTTGCTCATATGCTGAATACGAACCCGGATATGATGAAAATGGCTCGCATGGTAGTTTATGATGAAGGACTTCCTGTAGTGCCAAATCCTGGAATCCTTTCTCCAAAGGAATTTGCAGATGAACTTTTTCAGGAACGGTTCCCCAATGAATACTTGGGCGATACAAATCTTCGGTTGGCTGTAGATGTATCCCAGATGGTGGGGATTCGCTTTGGAGAAACCATAAAAGCGTATGTGGAGAAGTATGGAAATGCTTCACGGCTTACTGCGATTCCTCTGGGAATTGCCGGATGGCTTCGGTATATGCTGGCTGTAGATGATGAAGGGGAAAAATATGAACTGGCTCCTGACCCTATGAGGGAGGAAATTCAGGAAAAGTTCAAGGATATCGTAGTGGGGCGGCCGGAAACTTTTACAAACCAGCTTAAGCCTATTCTCTCCAATGAGCGCATGTTTTTTATAAACCTTTATCAGGCAGGAGTGGGAGAAAAGATTGAAAACATGTTCCGTGAAATGCTTGCCGGACCAGGCGCTGTGAAGAAAACTGTGCATAAATATATGGGGGCAATGCAGGATTGACTGGGCAGAAAACCTCAGTAGGCTATTGATTTTGATAGATTTTCAAAATCAATAGCCTGTTGATGCAAAAGAATTCTATATCATTATCCGAATGGGCAAAAGTCCGCAATGGATATTTGCGCAGCAATTTTGCTTTTCCGGCTCAGTAAGAAGCCGGAGAAGCGTCAATCCATGTGCTGTATCCGGCACGGCGAAGGGTGTTTTCCATTTTCACCGCATTGGCAAGATTCCGAAAGGCGCCTACCTGTACTTTATAGACACCGTCCTGATAAAGAAGAAAGGCGGGGAAGCCTTTATCCTGAAGCTCATACAGCATATTTTCAGCATTGGCGCGGTTTCTGAATTCTCCGGTCTGCACCCGGTAGTATATGGAATCCGGGGCGGAAGGGTTCTCTACGGTTTCTTCGTCTAAAGTCCCCAGAATGGCAGAGGCAATGGACTGGGCAATTTCATCAAACTGATTGTCAAAGAGGGCATTGTCCTGGTCTGTGTTGATGAAGCCTGTTTCAATGAGCACAGCAGGCATTTTGGTGCGGCGAAGTACCACCAGGCCGGGGCGGGCTGTTACGCCGATTTCCCGAAAGCCCAATTCTCCCAGGGCTCCGTTAATATTTTCTGCCATATCCAGTTTTTCACCGGATTTGTCATAAACAAGGGTTTCCACACCGCTGTATTGATTCGGTTCCGGACTGGAATTCCTGTGAAAAGAAATGAAAAAATCAGCCCCTGATTGATTTCCAAGCGTAGCTTTTTCAAAGGGGGTCTGGTAGACATCCGTGGTTCGGGTGTACTCTACGTCAATTCCATTTTCTGAAAGAATCTCGCCTACTGCAAGAGCCAGGCGGAGATTATCGTCTTTTTCCTGTCTGCCGTTGTAGGTGGCGCCAAAATCGGCACCCCCGTGACCGGCATCAATCATTACCTTATGAGCCATAATTCACCTCATGAAATGCAGAACTTAAAACACTCTCTATTCAGCATATGCAGAGGGGAGGGGAAAAGTCACAGACAAGTGAGATTTCTTGAAAACAAGTATGAAATTCGCTATACTGAATGAAAACGAAGCGGTGCAGGAATTTTGTGCAAAAGAAAAGGGAGAAGAATATGAAGAGAAGGATAACTGCTGTTTTGTTGAGCAGTATTTTGCTGCTTACATCCTGCTCCTTAAATGAAGCAGAGCGGGGAAAATTGGTAAAAGAAGATCAGGAACAAGAAAAAAATGTAGAATTAACACTCTTTTATTCAGGAGAAAACACGAATTGGATTGCTGCAATCCAGGAATTGTGCGAAGAATTTATGAATGCATATCCGGACATTACATTGCAGATGGAATATTCTTCTACGGAAAGTTATACAGAGGAACTCAAAACAAAGGAAGCGGTAGAGGAATTTCCAGATATTTTTGAAATAGATAATCCTTATATGTTTGAAAGTGCGGGAAAATTGGGGGTGATTGATGAAAGTATTGGAAAGTTAGTAGAAAATCCGGTACGAATAGAGGGAGAAATCTACGCGTTGCCCTTCTACAGTACCTCTTATGGGATTGTGTATAATCAAGTGCTGTTCAAGAAATATGGCCTTTCGGTACCGAACACATATAAAGAATTTCTGGAAGTGTGTAAAGTTCTGAAACAAAATCAGGTTGCTCCACTAGCCATAGGAGGAAATGAAAATTCGGTGGAGAGCGGATGGATAAATTACTTTTTCTTGACTCAGGTGGAAAGTCGGACTCCCGGTTGGCAGGAGAAAAAGCAGAAGGAAGAAGTATCTTTTGCAGACCCTGACATGGAGCATGCTCTGGAAGAATTTCAAAATCTGATGACTGGGGAGTATGTGCTAGAGGATTCGATTCATATGGGGGACAATGAAATTATCAGTCGTATGATAAATCAAGAAGTTGCTATGTATTACGGCAATCCTTCTATGCTTGCGAAAATATGGGAAGCATACCCAAGAGCTGTGGATTCGGATAAGACGTCTATGGGAAAAGAAATAAAAAACGATACCGTGCAGATAAGATTAGGCTGGTTTTATATGCCGGATAACGAAGGGAAAAGTGTGGTTATCGAGAAAACAGGGGCGAAATGGGCTGTGTCTGCAGAATGCATGAAGGATAAGAAAAAGAAAGGGGCTGCAGAAACATTTTTGAGGTTTTGCTATGACAGAGAGCATTACCGGGAAATTTTGCAGACCATGTATGCCATACCCGTGACAAAGGATGCTGTGCTCTACGCTGCTCCTATGGTACAGCAGGGCGTTTTAACGGACTATCGCTATGCCGAAAGAAGTACTGAGTTTCTGGGAAATACAGATACACCGGAGAATTTTCGAACGGATATGGAAACGGTGCTGAATTCGGTATCAGCGAATACTATGAGTGTAAAGACCGCAGTGAAACTTTTAGATGAAAGCTGGCAAAAAGAAATAGAGGGACAAGTGCCATGAAAGAATTTAAGAAGCAGGACAGATATGTCAGTTTGTTCACAAAACTTTTTGGGACACTGGTGTTGATAGGGATTGTACCTTTAGTTGTTATGGGGATTTCTATTTACAATGTGTATTTGAATTCATTGAAAGAAACTTTGCTATCTAACATGTATCGGACTACTCGTTCTATAGGGCGGAATGTGGAAGATTTATTTAGTGAAATGAGCGAAAACACAAAATATTTGTATACACACCAGGTAGAAGATTACGGGTATTTGTATGAAATTTTAGAGAATGAAGAGTTATCCGAAAACAAGAAAAAAGCGGCGATTACAGATATGCTGAGGGATATTTTATATATGAATCAGCACATTGAAGATGTTATTTTTATTCTTCCGGACGGAAGGATTTATACAGTTATGCGCCCCCCGGAAGCGGTGGCAGATACAGACAAAATTTTGGCTTGGCATAGAGAAAACTTTCAGTCGGATTCTAAAAATATGCAGATACTGCCATCACATATGCCGGATTATTATGCAGGAAGTAAGAAACAGACTTTTTCGGTTGCAAGAAATATTATGAATATCAGGACAGTACAGACGGCAGATACAGAGATTCTCGGAACTTTGTATATAAATACTAACAGTTCTTATCTGGACGGAGTGATACACGAAACGAAGCTGGAGGAGGGAAGCAGAATTTATCTGGTGGACAAAGAACAGAAAAATTTTGCTTATAATCCTTATGAAGAGGAAATATTTACAGATAAGCTGGGAGAGTATCTTGAACTTATGACGGAAGAATATCAGTACATAAGAACAGAAGGAGACTATTACATTTATAGTCAGATACCAGGCAGCAGTTGGATGGTGCTGGAGAAAATTCCCTCTTTTTATTTGGAAAACAGTTACCGAAGCATTCGGAATATTACACTGGCTGTTATCGGTGTTGGAATCGTCCTCCTTGGAATTTTATATTACCTGTATTCTAAAAAAATGAATCGTCCCATACGGACATTGAAAGAAGCAATGGAGCAGATTCAGAAAGGGAAGTTGGATACTCGTGTGCAGATAAATTCTAATGATGAAATTGGATTTCTGTCCAGAGGATTGAACAGCATGACAGAAAAACTTCAGATGCATATTCGCAAAGTATATGTGGCAGAAATCAAACAAAGAGAAGCAGAAATAGAAGCGTTGAAAACCCAGATTCGGCCGCACTATCTGTATAATACATTAGATGTTATTCGTATGACAGCGATTACGAATGATGATGATCAAACTGCAGAAATGTTGGATGGATTGTCCGGACAGCTGAAATATCTGATTGGAAATGCCAGAGACAGAGTAACCTTGCAGGCGGAGTTGGATAGTGTGCGAAATTATTTTAAGATTATTCGGGTGCGTTATGAAAACAAGATGACTTTGGAAATTGATGTACCGGAAAATCTGCTGGATTTAGAAGTACCGCAGCTGGTTCTTCAGCCCATTGTGGAAAATTCTGTAAAATATGGTCTTCGTCCAAAAGAAGGTGGCAATGGAGTTGTAGCTATACAGGGAGAAATACAGGAAGCATTTCTGGAACTTACGATTATGGACAATGGTGTGGGGATGTCAGAAGAGAGATTGAGGTATATTCAAAAACTTTTAGAAGATGAAACGGAAAAGTGTCAGGAGGAAGAAAGTTCGGGCATTGGTATTAAAAATGTATATGAGCGTATTAAACTGATATTTGGAGAAGAATATCGTATTGAAATCAGCAGTTTTGAAAATATAGGAACCATAGTAAAATACAGACTGCCTGTGACAAGAGCAGGGGAACAGGAGAGGGAAAAAGAGTATGTTTAAAATCATATTGGCAGATGATGAACCCATTATTATTAAGGGAATGCAGAAAATGATAGAATGGGAAAAATTAAATGCTGAGATTGTAGCAGAAGCAGGAAATGGTGCAGAGTTGCTTGAAAAAATCAGGGAGTTTGAACCGGATATTGTAATTTCGGATGTAGCCATGCCTAAGATGACAGGACTGGATGTTATCAAGGAGATTCAGGATAATCATTGGAGTACCAAGGTAATATTTTTAAGCGGTTATCAGGAATTTGAGTATGTACAGAAAGCTATTCGCTACGAAGCCATAGAATATTTACTGAAGCCAGTAGGAAAAGAGGAATTAGAGCAGGCTGTTTTAAAAGCAGAGAAAACACTGAAAACAGATTATCCTATGGAATACTGGGAGAAAGAGAAGGACGATATGCAGACTGTTTTTCGGAAGATGAATTCGGAATCGGAATGTAAGGAGTTGTTTGAACATTTTGAAGCTATGGGGCTTGACACGGAAGATACTGATTTTACAGGTGTCTGTTTTTCTATACCTTTTATATTTTACAAGAAGTTGGGAAACCAGAATATGGCAGAATTAATCCGCTTTTCTATTTTCAAAAAAATAGAAGAAATGTTAAGAACACACAAAAATGGATTTGCGATTAAAAGAGAACCAAACAGCAGCAATATGATTTTGTTGAATAGGGAAAGATTTGGAGGCCATTCGCTGGAACAGCAGGTTTTGGAAATCAGAGAAAAAATTTATCGGGAATATAAGGTGTGGCTGATTACGGGAATTGGGAATACAGTAGAGCATATAACGGATTTGAAGTTTGCGTATAAAACGGCAAAATTCTGTTCGGAACTGCACTATTTTAATCAAGAAGAAATTATACGATATGGAGAAATAGACAGAAACTTTAACAATTCTTTTGAGGATTACAATTATAAATATAAAGAATTGATAAACAGTATTTTAATTCGTGAGGAAAACTGGGCGCAGAAGTTGGATGAGGTGTTAGAGATTATCGAAAATTTGCATTATGGAAATCGATATGCGGCAGAAAACAGATGTATTGCTATGGCTATGGATTTATATTCGGAATTGGAAGAATGCAGGGTTGTATCAGAAGAAGACAGGAAAGAATACGATGCTATGGTAGCCAGAATCCGAAATCAGTCCAGTTATGAAGAACTGAAAAAATTTGTGAGAAAACAGTTGGGAGAGTTTTTGGACAAGTGTGGGAATGGAGAAAAGACAATAGAAAATAATACGATTCGAGTGGTAAAAAACTATATACAGGAACATTACGCGGAGGAGTTAAGTCTTGGAACATTAGCCGAAATTGCATATATGAATCCCTATTACTTCAGTGCTTTTTTCAAAAAAGAAACAGGACAAAATTTTAAAAATTATCTGGCAGAAGTACGAATGAAAGCCGCTGTCCGACTTTTGATGGAATCTGATATGAAGACTTATGAATTAGCCGAAGCGGTGGGATATCGTGATGTAAGGAGTTTTACAGAAAAGTTTAAGGAGTATTTTGGTGAAAGTCCATCGGGGTATAAAAAAGCCCGGCGGTGTTAAAATATGTGGTTTTTTATATAAAGTGTTGTGGTGTTTTTAAGTATGAGCTATAGATTTGTTGTAACTGCACAAAGGATATGCTATTCTTGCCTCAGTACAAAGGTACGGAAAATATTTAAAGGGAAAGAGGGAATTTAAATGAAGAAAAAATGGATAGCAGTATTACTGACATTGGCTATGACAGGTTCTATGGCAGCTTGTGGTTCTGGCAGTGGAGCTAAGAGCGGTTCCGGGGACAAGGATGAGGCAAAAGAACAGACAGTGGAATTGTGGACCTGTTGGACAGATGGGGCAGATACAGCCAAAGCAGGAGAAGAGCAAATTAAAAAATTTGAGGAGCAAACCGGAATTAAAGTGAATCAAACAAATTTTACTTATGATATGCTTCATGAAAAAATTCTGACTGCAGCAGCAGGCGGAAATGTGCCGGACCTTATCTGGGGGCTGCCAGAGTATATCGGTGAATTTTACAATATGGGAATATTGGAAGATTTAACGGAACGGTTTAATGACTGGGAAGATAAAGATGCTCTTTCAGAAGCTGTTGTCAAAGCTATGACCATTGATGATAAGATTGTAGGCATTCCATATGAAATGACAGTAAGAGCATATCTTACACATACAGAAGATTTAAAAGCAGCAGGAATTGAAGTTCCCAAGACATGGGAAGATTTGCTGTCAAATGGAGGATATTACGAAAAGAATGGAAAATATCTGACAGAACTGGCTTGCACAGGAGTTCGTTCTGCACAGGAATTATTGGTATATCTGGCACAGTATGACTTGGAAATTGCCTCTGCGCAGGATGACGGAAAATATAAAAACACATGGAAAGATAATGACGAGGAAATGGAAAAGGCAACTAAAGTTTTCCAGATGTATCAAGATTTGGTCGATAAAAAAATTATTGATGAGAATTGTAAAAACTGGGGGTGGGAAGAAACCGATGAAAACTTTGCTACAGGTATTACATCTACATATGTGACTGGGAACTGGTTGGCAGAAAGAGAAACTTCCAATCCGGATACAATGGAAGATGTTGCAGTTTCTGCTATCCCATATCCGTCAGACGGGCATCAGGCTACTTATATGGAATGTAAACCATTATTTATTCTGGCAGACAGCAAAAATAAAGACGCTGCATTTGAACTGGCAACAGCTATGTGCAGTAAGGAATGGCAGGAAGCCGGCTTCCCGGATCGCTCTCCACGTTCTGATGTTTCTACGGACAGTAAGTGGAGCAAAGATTTCCAGGCTCTGGCAGATACAGGAGTTACGTTTCCTCCAGTTACTTTAGGCGGAATTACTCAGGCTATGCAGGATGCCATAGCAAAGGTCCTTCAAGAGGGAGAAACGCCGGAGACAGCAGCAGAGTGGCTCAGTGATGCAGTAAATGCTTCTTTATCCGATTCGGGCGAATTGAGTGAATAAAATCAGGAATACGAATTTGAGGCTGCCGCAGAAAACAGAGAAATTTTAAGGATGTTTTATGCGGACAGCCTCTTTTTTCCTGAAATTAGAAAAAGCAGTGAAAGAAAAGAGGAGAAGCGTATGAAGACAATAAAAAAACTCACGAGAGAACAGAGAATGAAAAGAACTGCGCTGTTTATGCTGGCACCGGCTATTGTGTTTCTTGCTTTGCTGATTGCTTTTCCGCTGGGAAAAGTAGTACATGATGCATTTTCGCATGTCCATTTAATTAATAAATCTATGAGTGGATTTGCAGGGTTGGAAAATTTTAAAACCATTGTTTCAGATGAACATTTTGGACAGGCCGTAAAAAACACCATTAGTTGGACCGTGTTCTCCGTACTGGGAGAATATGTACTTGGTATGATAACAGCAGTTTTATTAAATCAGAAATTTAAAGGAAGAGCCATTTTCAGGACCTGTATCTTTATTCCATGGCTTGTACCGATTATTGTGGCAGGAATGACATGGGACTGGATATTGAATCCTGAATTTGGAATTATTAATTATGCATTAACCAGTCTCAACATTATAGATGCTCCTATTAATTTTCTGGGGGATAGCCGATATGCTATGGCAACGGTTATTTTTGTAAACATATGGAGAAGTTTTCCATATTATACGATTTCTTTCCTGTCAGCTTTACAGTCTGTGCCAGGAGAACTTTCTGAAGCAGCCGCCATTGACGGTGCAGGCATATTTAAGCGGTTTTTTTGTGTGACATTGCCCCAGCTGCGTTCTGTATCACTGGTTATTGTGTTTATTCATATCATTTGGACGGCGGTGAATTTTGATTTTATTTGGGTAATGACGGAAGGTGGTCCCAATTATGCAACGGAAACTCTGCCGATTATGATTTATCGTTATTCTATGAAGAAGTTTGACGTAGGTGCAGCCTCAGCGCTGTCTACAATGATGTTTACTATCATGGTGATTTTGTTTACAGTTTATTATCATAAAAGAAGCAAACTCAGCGATGAGATGGCGTAAGGAGGAGGGAAAATGATGTTAAATAAAAGAAATCGACGAATTAGTAAAATAGTCACATATGCGTTGCTGGTGATTTTTTCATTGTACTGTATTTTCCCATTTATCTGGATGCTGATTTCTGCATTAAAGCCAAAGACAGAAATTCGTACAGCTACCCCGACTTTTCTGATTCAGGAACCTACACTGGAAAATTTTCACAGGGTACTGGTGGATGCCGGATTTCTACGATACATTAAAAATAGTTTATTTGTATCCATTGCAGCCTGCCTTTTGTCTATGGTCATTGCAGTTATGGCTGGATACGCATTGAGTCGCTATTATAAATTAAAGGCAGTCAAATTGTCCAATTTAGCTATGATGCTTTCTCAGATGATACCAGGGGTATTGCTTCTGGTGCCGCTGTATTTGATTATGCAGAAATTGAACATTCTGGAATCTTACAAATCGTTGATACTAGCTTATACAACCTTTGTCATTCCGCTTTGTACCTTTATGATGAGCAGTTTTTTTGATACTGTACCTTTGGCTCTTGAGGAAGCAGCGGAAATTGATGGATGCAATAAAGCGCAGACTATTTTTAAGGTGATTTTGCCGCTATCTTTGCCAAGCTTGGTGTCTACAGGATTATATGCCTTTATTAATGCATGGAATGAATTTATGTTTGGATATATTTTTATTTCTACCGACGAATATCGAACACTTACTCCTGCAATCATGCTTTTTAAAGGGGTAAATACAGTAGATTGGGGCGGTTTGATGGCCGGTTCTGTTGTAGCAGTGATACCGGTGACTTTGATTTTCTTATTTTTGCAGAGATACTTCCTTGCAGGACTTATGAGTGGTTCTGTAAAAGGTTAATGTATATATGATGGAGGAAATTGCAAATGAAACGTATAAAAATAGAAGAGAATGGGATAAGATTAGTTTGGGAAATTACAGATGCAAATGAAATCAAGCTGCTGCATTTTTCGACTTTGGATTTTGAGGAAAAGTACATGGTATCAGATACGGGAACACAGTCCTTTTATCCAGTGGAAATTTTGGTATCCGGGCAGGACAGAGTAGGGGAACGGCATGGGCATAAATATACCCAGACTTCTCCAGGATATCGAATGAAATATAAAAACTTCGAAGATTACAGAAACGAAAAAGGAAGGAAGCTGGAAATTACTACAGAAGATACAATCACGGGATTAGAAGCAATAAGCCATATGCAGTTTTATGATGGTATTTCTGTGGTTCGTTCCTGGACAAAAATTATTAACAAAGGAGAGGAAGCACAGGGGTTGGAATATGTATCTTCTTTTTCTCTAAACGGAATTGATAAAGAGGGTATAGAGGCTTTTGATGAAAAAATAGAAATCGCTATTCCGCACAATGCATGGCAGAAAGAACTATGCTGGCAGACCTATACTTTAAAGGAACTGGGCTTATCTGTTTCTCAGCCAGGTATTATGCATCGTTCATCAAAAACCATTGGAATCAGCAATACAGGAAACTGGTCGACTAAAGAATATCTTCCTATGGGGTATTTACATAATAGGGAGACGAACAGTTCCTTGTTTTGGCAGATAGAGCATAATGGATCCTGGTATTGGGAAATCAGTGACCAGGACGGTCATGTCTATCTGAAATTGAGCGGGCCAAATGAACATCACAACCACTGGTGGAAAAACCTGCAGCCGGGAGAAACATTTGTAACGGTGCCTGTAAGTGTGGGAAGTTGTGTGGGTGGATTTGATGAAGCTATGGGAGAACTCACAAAATACAGAAGGCAGATTCGGAGAAAAAATGGAGATAATGAGCATCTCGGCGTAATTTTTAATGATTATATGAATTGTCTGTTCGGTGACCCTACTACAGCGAAAGAACTACCGCTGATTGATAAGGCTGCGGAAGCTGGATGTGAATATTATTGTATTGACTGTGGCTGGTATTCTAAAGGCTTTTGGTGGGATGGAGTAGGAGAGTGGATTCCGTCAAAAGAACGTTTTCCCGGCGGTTTAAAGGAAGTTATGGACTATATCCGCAGCAAAGGTATGATTCCTGGTGTTTGGCTGGAATTGGAAGTTATGGGAATTAAATGTCCGAAGGCAAATAAGGTTTCGGAGGACTGGTATTTTATGCGCCACGGAAAACGGGTGTTTGACAGAAGCAGATATCAGTTGGATTTCCGAAATTCAGAAGTTCGTGCGCATGCGTCTTCCGTTATTGATAGGCTGGTTACGGAATATGGAGTAGGATATATTAAAATGGACTACAATATAGAGCCGGGTATTGGAACAGAAACTAATGCAGATAGTGCGGGGGACGGTCTTTTGGAACATAACAGGGCATATTTAGCCTGGCTTGATGGAATCTTTCAAAAGTATCCAGGGCTTGTAATAGAAAACTGTTCTTCTGGTGGATTACGTATGGATTATGCTATGCTGTCAAGATACAGCATTCAATCTACCAGTGACCAGGAAGACTATGTAAGATATGCTACAATTGCAGCAAATGCACCGTCGGCTGTGACGCCGGAACAGGCGGCTGTTTGGTCTTATCCTCTGACAGAAGGGGACTGTGAAGAGGTAATTTACAATATGGTGAATGCCATGATGCTTCGGATTCATCAGAGTGGACATTTGGCAGAACTTAGTACAGAGCGATTTCAGTATGTGAAAGAAGCTTTGGAGTACTATAAGCGTATTCGGGGCAATTTAAAGACAGCACTTCCGTATTGGCCACTGGGAATTTCGGATTACGAAGATCCATGGGTGAGCCTGGGATTAAAAGCTCAGAGAGGAGAGTATCTGGCTGTGTGGAGAAGAGAAAGTCAAAGTCAGATAAAAGATTTGCCATTAAAACATTTGAAAGGAAAAGAGATTACAGTAAGCTGTGCATATCCCAGAGAGGGAAAATGCGCATATGAATGGCATAAAGAGGCAGGCGTATTGACTGTAAAGTTGCCTGAGAGAATTAGTGCAAGAATCTTTGAAATTCGGGAAAATAGGTAGGAAAGATAGCAAATGTTGCCACATGGATGTGATTCAAAAGCAATTCGTGTGGCAGCATTTGTTGTTGTCTCATTTTATTTATGCTATATTAAAAAAGACTTATAAAAAACAGGAGAAGCATAGAAAAGATGAAAAACTTAACAAAAGGAAATCCTGTAAAACTTATGCTGGAATTTGCTCTTCCGGTGTGTCTGGGAAACATTTTCCAGTTGTTTTACAGTCTGGCAGATACCAGAATTGTAGGCAGTGTTCTGGGAGAAACTTCGCTGGCTGCTGTAGGCGCCACTACGGCTGTCAGCACATTGCTTATCGGCTTTTTACAGGGACTGACCAATGGATTTGCCATTGTAGCGGCTCAGAGTTTCGGCTCTGGAAAGACAGAACGGCTTAGAAAAGCGGCGGCGGGGACCTTGCTTTTGGGGACGCTGACCACGCTGGCTATTACCGTTCTTGCATTAGCGGGGCTAGAGGGATTCCTGAAAATCTTGAATGTACCGGAAACTCTGTATGCGGAAGCAAAAGGCTATATTCAGATTGTACTTGCAGGTATGATGGTAACCATGCTTTACAATGCATGTGCAGGTATTCTGCGGGCCGTAGGCGATACGGTGGCGCCGCTTTTATTTCTCATGTGTGCGGCTTTGCTGAACGTGGGACTGGATATTTTATTTATGGCTGTAGTGCCGTTAGGCGTACAGGGAGCAGCCTTGGGAACTGTGCTGGCGCAGTTGGTGTCCGTGGTTTTAAGTATAGGGTATATGTGGAAAAAGTATCCGGTATTTCACTTGAAAAGAAAAGATTTCAGAATTGGAAAAGCAATGATAAAGCAGATGTACAGTTCCGGCCTGTCCATGGGGATGATGATGTCGTTGGTCTTTTTCGGAACGTTGGCGCTGCAGTGTGCCATTAATACTTTTGGCAATGATACCATTGTGGCCCACACAGCCGCCAGAAAAATATCGGAATTTTATTTCCTTCCCATCTCCGTTATGGGAGTGACTATGGCAACTTTCTGCGGCCAGAATTTCGGCGCAGGAGAGTACAAAAGAGTGCGTCTGGGAGTAAAAAATGCTTTGATGATTACCTGGGGATGGGCGTTTCTGGTAATTCTTATGAGTTATACCATCGGCCCGTTTCTCATTCATCTGGTAACAGGAACAACAAAGACTTCTGTGGTGGATACGGCAGTACTGTATCTGAAAATCAATGCTCCTTTTTACTTTATTGCAGCGGGAATCAACATTTTCAGAAACACGTTGCAGGCCATGGGAGACCATATTACACCGGTGGTATCCAGTTTTATCGAACTGGCGGGAAAGGTGGCGATTGCCCTTTTGCTGACACCGGTTTTAGAATACATGGGCATTATTGTGGCGGAACCGATTATCTGGTTTCTCATGATTATTCCGTTGGTTATAAAACTGAGGAAGGTACTGAATAACTCTTCACTTGGGAATCTGTGACATTGGAGGCATATTCTACCAAAATAGAACACTCACCCATAAAATTTTAATTAAATTTTGCATTTCGCCTTTCTTTGCCAGGGGAAAAGTGATAAAATTCAAACCAGTGTATACCAAAAGAAAAGGACGGAAGGAAACATGAAAAAACCACAGATTGACGCGGAAAAAAAGAAGAAATGGGATAATTTCTGGTACTATTACAAGTATCATGTGCTGGCAGGTGTTTTTATTCTGTTTTGTATTATTATTTTCGTGAAGGACATGAGAGGCAAAGTGTCTTATGACTATACGGTGGCCTTTCTGGGCGAATACGGAATTGCCCAGGAGGACAGCACAAAGCTGCAGAAATGGTTTGAAGAGCATGCCGAGGATTTAAACGGGGACGGAGAAGTGCACGTGCAGATTGCAGATTACAGTATGCCATCTGATGACAGCGAAACCGTTGACCCCCAGATGGTTATGGCCAGTCAGACGAAGCTGACCGTGGATATGCAGGAAGGCACAAGCATGATTTACTTTGTAAGTCAGGGAAATTATGATAAATTCAAAGATATGGGTGTATTTCCTGAAGACTGGGAAACTTATAAAAAAGCAGAGGACTGTTCAGGTTACCAGGAAGCCGGAAGTCCTGTATCCATAAAGGGAACAGGCATTACGATGCGAATCGTAGGTGAGATAGAGGATCAGAAGACGAGGGAGTCCTGGGAGAAGTATTATGATGCAAGTGAAAAACTCATGAATGCATTTACAGGGGAATGAGTTCTTTTCAGAACTCATTGTATTCCCCGATTAAATTTTTAATATCCTGCATTTGATTATCCGTGGCAGTAATGGCATGTGCACACTCGGACAGCTTTCGGCTGATGAGTTCATATTGTTCATTGCTGCCTAAATCTTTTTTGTAACGAAGCTGGTGTTCCAGACTGGCCCAAAAATCCATGCCGATGGTGCGAATCTGGATTTCCGCCCGCATAGGAGTTTTGCCTTCTGCAAAGAAGACAGGAATCTCCACAATCATGTGATAGCTGCGGTAGCCGTTGGGCTTGGGATTCTGGATATAGTCCTTAATCCGAAGAATGGTAATGTCATCCTGCTCGGAAAGGAGTTTGGCAACAGAATAGATATCGTCAATAAAAGAGCAGATGACGCGGATTCCTGCCACATCGTTTAAGTGTTCCCGGATATTTTGCTCTGTAAAATCGTACCCCAGTCTCTGGAGTTTATTATAAGTGCTCAAAGGCGTTTTAATGCGGCTTTTGATGGAGGAAATGGGATTTCGTTTATAAGTAATGGAAAATTCATCGTCCAGAACCTCCAGTTTGGTGCGAATTTCCCGAATAGCGCAGCGGTACATCATCATGAGAGAATTGTAATAATCTGTATTCTTGATAAAACGCTCCGGATAGAGAATATCGAAGGCTTCGGAAGTATCGGCCTTTTTGTCCAGAGTTTTGTCTTCTGTTTTCAAAATAACACCTCTTTCTTGCTGTAAAAGTATATGGAAAGTATAGACGAAAAACGGGGACACGTCAATGGAAGAGAGGCAGGAATCCGAAGAATTTAGGCGAAATTACAAGAAAGAACCTATGGAAATCTGAAAAGAGGTATAGTATAATGAGACGATACAGGAAAGGGATAGAAAGCAATGTTTGGATATATAATGACAGATAAGCCGGAGTTAAAGGTGAAGGAATTTTACCGATATAAGGGATATTACTGCGGGCTGTGCCAGGCTCTCCGAAAGGAATATGGTTTCCGGGGGAGAATGACATTGACTTATGATATGACGTTTCTGGTCTTGTTTCTTACATCATTGTACGAGGCAGATACGAGAGAACTGCAGCTGCACTGTCCCGTTCATCCGGTAAAGAAAATCCCCATGCTGCAGAATGAACTGTCAGCATATGGGGCGAAGATGAACATTCTTCTGACGTATTTTAAGTTTGAAGATGACTGGAAGGATGATAAAAGTCTGCAGGGAGCAGCAGGAATGCGGCTTTTCAGAAAAAAGGCAGAAACCATATGCCGGGAATACAAAAGACAGGCGCATGCCATCCAAAAACATTTAAAAATTCTGTCTGCCTATGAAGAAAAGCAGGAGAAAAATTTGGATTTGGTGGCAGGGGCTTTCGGAAATCTGATGGCAGAACTTTTTGTTTACCGACAGGATATGTGGGAGGAAGAACTGCGAAAGTTTGGATTTTATCTGGGGAAATTTATTTATATCCTGGATGCCTACGATGACCTGGAGGAAGACCGGAAGACAGGTTCTTATAATCCCCTGAAATATCTGCAGAACAACTGTAAAACAAGAGAAGCCTACGAAAAGACCGTACATGAAGTTTTGCTCATGATGATGGCAGAGGCCACCGGGGCTTTTGAGAAGCTGCCGTGTCTTATGGACGCCGAGATTCTGAGAAATATTCTCTATCGGGGCGTGTGGTCAAAATATAACAAAATACAAAAAGAGAGACAGGAGAAAAGAGAGAATCATGGTAAATAATCCATATGAGGTGTTGGGAATTTCCCCAAACGCATCCAATGACGAAGTAAAGAAAGCATACCGGGATTTGAGCAGAAAGTATCACCCGGATTCTTATGTGGATAATCCCCTTGCGGGACTGGCAGAGGAGAAATTTAAGGAAGTTCAGGAAGCCTATGACCAGATTATGAAGGAAAGAGACGGCGGCTATCAGAGCGGCTACGGAAATTTCAACGGTTACGGCGGCCAGGGAGGTTATCAGGAAGCGCCTTCCGGGCAGGACGGTGCACAGCTGCAGGCAGCGGCGAATTATATCAATGGACGCCAGTACCAGCAGGCTTTAAATGTGCTTTCCAGAATTCAGAACAGAAGCGCCCATTGGTATTATTTAAGCGCTTGCGCCAATATGGGAATGGGAAATAATGTCAATGCTTTAAATCTGGCAAGACAGGCGCAGAGTATGGATCCGGGAAATCCGGAGTACAGCAATCTGGTGAATCGTCTGCAGTGGAACAGCAACCGTTATCAGGGCGGAGGAAGTCCCTATGCAGGAAATGGCGGAAGTACCTGCGGAACAGGAAATATGTGCTGTGACCTCTGGTGCGCAGACAGTCTTTGCGAGTGTATGGGAGGCGACCTTTGTTCATGCATGTAAATGCGAAGAAAACGGCAGTTTCGGGGCTTTTGATGGCCCTGTCTGTGCTGCTCCTTGTGCTGAGCGGAGTTCTGGATTTCAGTACCTTGTTTTTTCTGGCAGCCGCAGCGTTCTTTGTGGGAATTATCATTAAGGAATACGGTCTTGGTTACGGCGCAGCCTTTTTCACCGGCTGTACAATTCTGGGATTTCTTCTGGCACCACAGAAATTATACTGCATTACTTATGCCATGATGGGAATTTATGTGCTGGGTGTGGAAGCGCTTTGGCAGTATTTGGGGAAACATCCTACCTGGAATCACAGGAAAATGATTTTTACGGCAGGGAAATTCGTGATTTTTAATCTGATGTATCTCCCTGCACTGCTGCTGTTCCCAAAGCTGATTTTTGCAGGGGAACTTTCAGAGAAATTGATACTGGTCTTTTTACTGGGCGGACAGGCAGCATTGTTTGTGTACGATAAGGCCTATGAATACTTTTTGGTTCAGATGTGGGGACAGGTCAGAGAGAAACTTTTCAAATGAGATAAGGAAGAATCAGGATGAATATGATAGATATACTGGCAGGACCGGTCATTGGTGCAATTATCGGTTACTGTACCAATTATATAGCGGTGAAAATGTTGTTTAAGCCATTGAAGCCTGTGAAAATCGGGAATTGGACGCTGCCCTTTACACCGGGAATCATTCCCAAGGGGAAAGCCAGAATGGCAAAGGCCATGGGAGAAGCAGTGGGTGACCATCTTCTGACGAAGCAGGATTTGGAACAGATATTGCTGTCAGATGAAGTGAAAAAAACCGTGGTTCAGGCTGTAGGCAGTGGTCTTCAGACCATACAGAGCAATGAAGATACGGTGGAAACCTTTCTGGGACATTATGTAGAGCAGGAAGATTATGCGCAGATGAGGGGCAAACTGGAGAACTTCATTACAGAGAAGATTTCAAATGGTCTGGAGCAGATGGATGTGGGTGCAATTATTGCAGAAGAAGGCGCCAAAGAAGTGAAAAACAAGTTCCAGGGCAGCATGGTTTCCATGTTCTTAAACGATGATTTGATTCAATCGATTGCCGTGCCCATTGGAAATAAGGTGGGAGAGTATATACGGGAAAACGGCAGGGAAAAAATTCATCCTCTTGTGGTAGGTGAAATTGCGGCAGCAGAGAATCTTCCGGTGAAGCAGCTTATGGAAAAAATTCCGCTGGGACAGGAGAAAGTTCTGGAACTGGTAGAAGCTGTTTATGTGAAGTTCGTGGGAGAAAAGGCGGGAGAACTGGCTGAAAAATTCCACATTGCACAGGTGGTTGAGGATAAAATCAACGAGATGGATGTACTGGAAGTAGAGCATATTCTGCTGGGAATTATGAAAAAAGAATTGCATGCAGTGGTAAACCTTGGGGCTCTTATCGGCTTTATCCTGGGACTGCTGAACTTGTTCTTTTAAGAAAATCTGTTCAGGAAATGCCTGTCTGCTAGGTAAAGCAGCAGGCATTTTTCATGAGAAAGTACAGGAAATAGGTCAGAGCCAGCATGTCTGCGCTGCCGCCGGGGCTGATGTTTTTTTCTGTAAAACAGCGGTCTAAATCAGGTAAAATGTGCAGTTGCTGTTCATAGGAAGAAGCCTCCAGGAAAGCAGAAAGTTCGGTTCTGATTTTTAATGCAGTTTCATAGCTGCTGCGGATGATGAGGTTCGTATCTTCGGTGTGAGCTATGTAATGCAGGAGTACGAAAAGTCCGGAATCATTCAGTGAAAAACCGGATTTTCTGACATTCTCAAAGAGGGGCAGTCCTTCTGTTAAAAGGTGAGGGAATCCCTTGCAGGCCTCTCCTCTTATGCCCGTAATGTTATGAAGCAGGTAGAGTTTTTCACCGTTGGATTTGGGCGCAAGGGGATTGATGTGGTCATAATCCCGAAGCAAATCTGTAAGCATAAAGCGGCAGATATTGCCCAGAAGAGCGGGAAAATCCGGGGCGCAAAAATCTGTGGCATGAAAAGCTTTTGCATAGCCTGCTGCAGCGCAGAGAATTCCGCCGGAAAAGATAATTCCTTTGTGTGTATTTACTCCTCCGGTGGCAGTCAGCATATGGTTTTCTGCCTGAACTCCCAGTGTGCGGAGCTTCTGGAAAAGCCTGGGGAGTTCTTCAGAAGTGCCGGAAAAGGTCAGTCCTTCTCTGGCGCAGGCTATGAAATAAGGGGTGAGGGCATAGGCGCTGCGGATAAACGTAGTCCGGCACATATCTTTGTGGGAACCGTTGTGCAGGCGGTCTACAAGCCCTGGTTTCAAAGCAGTGTTCACTTCATAAAACAGGGCTTTCTGCATCATAAGTCCAACATGAACAGACATGCGTTCACAATAAAAGCTGTCTATAAGTCGTACAGTGTGCTGTATCAGTTCTTCGGCGCTGTGGGTTCTGGAACGTCCGCAGAGGAAAGCGGGATTCTGACAAATCAGGCAGGTGCGTTCCGGAAATCCCAGTTCCCGGCGGGAGACTTTTGTGCCGTCAGGACGCAGTACATCCAAGTCAAAGAGCCGCCCCAGAGGGTGGTTTTCTTCCTGAAAAAGCAGATATTCTTTTATGCGTTCCGGTTCCAAATCCAGGGCAAAAATAGCTTCGTACCCGGTGTTTTCTTTCTGTTCTTTTTCTTCTAAAATCTTTCCACGAAGTATGAAAATTCCTTGGTGAATGAGGTCATATCCCAGTGTATACAGCCATTTGGTATAGGGGAATACCTTCACCGGACCGGCGATATTTAAGGTGAAGCTCAGCAGAGAACGGGGCCTTTTTTGCAGCATTTCCTGTTGAAGGTATGCGCGTTTTTCTCTTGCGTCTAAAATTTCGGGCAGGGTAATAGGGCGTCCTTTGGCCCATACGGAATGGTTCATGATAAGTCTCCTGTGGCTGCTAATTGTTGTTTTAAACGCTGTCCCTCCGGGGAAATCAGAAAGGCATAGGTGGTTTCAGGCACAAAGTTTTCCAGTTCTTTTAGGTCTTCCGGATTTTTGCTTAAAAACTTTTTCCGTACGAAAGTGGCGCTGATAATGGTATCCTGATATGCACATCTGGGGATTTCTGTTACTTCAATTCCATAAACGGGAAGCGTTTTTTTCATCTGTTCGTTGTAGGCTTTTGTGATGGCGGAAAAGGGTTCTTCTCCCACAAAACGCCGGGTGATATGAAAAGCTTCTTTGAAATAAGTTCCGAAAATCATCAGGTCCAGAAGAGCGGTTTTGTCAGAAACCGTGGCTTTATCCTTTAGAAAATAGTCGGGAAAAGTAGCGTGGGAAATCAGATATTCCGAACTTCCATGCACCTGTACATTAGGAAAATCTGTACAGCCTTCTTTTACCAGTTTCAGGCGGATATCTGCCGGGAATTCGGAGGAATCCGCAGACAGGACAAAGACATGCAGCAGGTCACACATAGCAGCCGCAGTCTTTACCAGATACCGGTGACCGTTGGTAAAAGGATTGGCATTCATGACAATGGCGCCAATCCTTTTACCTTCTTTGGCAGGGGAAAGAGCAGCTTCTCTGGTTACATATTCCCGGATTCCATCCCTGCGGTTCTCCATAAGCAGCATATCCTTTGTCTGAGTAATAGGGTAAAATCCCATGTCGGAAAACATCTGCAGATATATGGGTTTTGTGAACAAAAACAAGTGGGAAAGACCCTCTGCAGCAGCATTTTTTATAAGCTGGGTCATGAGGAGAGAGAGGCAGCCTTCCCCTTGAAATTTAGGATTAATGGCAATACATTTTAAAGTGTTTTTGTGGCGGGAACCACAGCCTGCCAGTTCTCCATCCTGGGTTTTTAACAGTACAGTGTATTGAATCTGTGTATCATAAGATAAATCATTTTGGGATAAAAAGACTTTCAGTTTTTCCAGTTTTCTTCCGTGAAACGGGAAACCTTCTTCTAAATAAAAATGTTCGGAATCCATGAGTGGGTCCTCCTTTTCCGAGTTGTGATAAAAACAGTGTAACATAGAAAGGCGGGGGTGGCAATGAGGGGAAAATGGAAATGGCACATTTTGAAAAAATAATTTCGATACAAAGAGAACAGCAGGAAACGATATATAAAAGTGTCCAAAATCATGATTTTTATAAATGTCAATAAATTTAAAGAATATAAGGGAATTGTATTTGACAGTTAAACATGTTCGAAATATAATTGTGTTTATAAAATGAAAGATTTACGAGTAGAAATGGAGGAATTCCTGTATGAGAAAAGAATTAAATATAAAACAAAAGCGGGTTATGATTTATTTTATTACTGCCGCAAAAGAATTGATTGAATCCGAAGGGGTGGAAAAATTGACTGTGCGGAAAGCAGCGGCAGCAGCAGGATATAACAGTGCTACTTTGTATAATTATTTTGAAGATATGGAAGAGTTAGTGATATTTGCCTCTATGGGATACTTAAAGCAATATATTGTAGATTTGGAAAATACGCTGGAAGATTCTATGAATGCACTGGAACGGTATAGGACAATCTATAAGGTTTTTGGAAAGACATGTTTAAAAAGACCGGAAATTTTTTATTATCTCTTTTATGGAAAGTATAAGAAGAAATTAAAGAATGTCATTTCAATATACTATGAACTTTTTCCGGATGAACTGGGACATCACGATGATGATATTATTAAAATGCTGACGCAGGGAGAAATTATGGAAAGGGACAGAGCCATCATGCCGTCTTTGGTGGAACAGGGATTTGTGGCAGAAGAAAACGTGAATCAAACGGTTGTTCTGATGACAAGAATGTTTCAGTCCTACTTATACGATGCTTGGCAGGGACATGATACCAGACAGATAGAGGAACAGATGAAACTGGTTATGGAAACTTTTGACTATATTATGGATAAGGCAGCGCCTCAAAAGTAGGTGAGGATATCAGGCACATAAAAGATATATATGTAGAAGGGAGCGGTATATATGGGTATGCAAAAACAAATAGAGGATTTATTACAGGACAGAGTGTTTGAGATTTTTTACGGCATCAGTCAGATTCCCAGACAGAGTTTTCATGAGGAGCAAATTAGCAGATATCTGGTGGAATGGGCCCAGAAAAGGGGATTATTCGTTGTGAGAGACAAACACAATAATGTACTGATACGAAAAGCCGCTTCTAAGGCAATGGAAAAAGAAGAGGGACTTATTTTACAGGCACATATGGATATGGTTTGTGAAAAAGCTCTAGCATCCACGCATGATTTTTCTAAAGACCCTATTCCCTGGAACATAGAAGGAGATTATCTGACAACAGGAGGAGAAACTACGCTGGGGGCAGATGATGGAATTGGTATGGCGTTGGCCATGGCGTTGTTGGAAGAGGAAGGCGAATATCCGCTGTTGGAGGTGCTTCTGACTACAGCGGAAGAGGAAGATTTGTCAGGAGCAGCAGGGTTTGACACCAGCCTTTTGCAGGGAACCAGGATGATTAATTTGGATAATGCCAAAGATAACGAAATTCTGTGTGGAAGCTGTGGGGGAGAGGCTGTAGAAGTGAAAATACCTTTAAACAGAGAGGAAAAGAAAGAGGGATGGAAACTTTTTGAACTTTGCATTACTGGATTAAAAGGCGGTCATTCGGGAGAAGACATACATAGAGGGCATGGAAACGCAAATAAGTTTTTGGCAAGAGTACTGTTAGAATTGGAAAAGGTGACAGAACTAAAAATTGCCAGGATAAAAGGTGGTACGTTTCGTCTGGCCATTCCGAGAGAAGCGAGTCTGGTGCTGGCATTGCCCCAAGATAAGGAAGAGGAGGCAAGGGAAAAGTGTGGACAGGTGTATAAAAACTTAAAGGAAGAGTATCTAAGTGCAGCAGAAAAGCTGGAAATAAAAATGTGTCCATATAACGGGCAGATAACAGAAGTTCATGATGCGGAAAAAATTATCCATATGATAATGTTTTCACCAGACAATATTTTTGAGATGAACAGTGATATGGAAAATCTGGTAAGCAGTTCAGATAACATGGGAGAATTGTATCTGACAGACGGTATGCTTCACATTGTATATGAAATTCGTGCTGCCCGAAATTCTGCCAGAGATTATATTGCACAGGTTATTGAACATCTGGCTGAAATGATGGGAGGAAGTTCTCAGGTACATTCTGCTTATCCCGGTTGGGATTATCATGCAAACTCTGTACTTCGGAAGTTTGCAGTGAAAGTGTTTATAGAACAAAATGGACAGAAACCAATATCCCGCTGTGTACATGCCGGCTTAGAATGTGGCTGCTTTTTTGAAACTATGCCGGAATTGGATGCTATTTCTATAGGACCAAATTGCGAAGGACTTCATTCCCCTCAAGAAAAGTTAAGCATTTCTTCTACGAAAAAAATGTACAAAATTTTAAAAAAGATTATAGAAGAAATGTACAAATGACATAAACACGATTGACAAATAAACGTGTCTATGCTATGGTTTAGTGTAGTAAAACGATAGTGAGTGACAATGAAGAAGGGAGTTCGATTTTATATCAGGAGGTGCAGCAATGGAAAAGAAAAAGAAGAACATTCAAATGAAGGCATTGAATCCTATGGTATTGCTGGCAATTATTATTATTGTCTGTGCAATTGCTACATATCTGGTACCGGCGGGGCAGTATGACAGAGTTTTGGATCCAGTTACGGAAAGGGAGATTGTAGACCCGAATACGTTCCACTATGTAGAGCAGAATCCGGTAGGTCTGTTTCCTCTTTTTAAGTCTGTGACTTTGGGACTGCAAAGAGCAAGCTATGTTATTTTCTTTCTCTTTATCATAGGTGGAATGTTTCAGATTATGGAGGCTACGGGCGCTATTCACAATGGAATGACGCTGGTGGTAAAGAAAATGGCGGGGAAAGAACTGTTGATGATTCCTGTGTGTATGATGGTTTTTGGGTGTGGTTCTGCCTTTGCTGGAAACTTTGAAGAGTTTCTGGCTTTTGTTCCTTTGGTGTTGGCCGTATGTCTGGCTATGGGATTTGATTCTCTGGTAGCGTTGGGGATTATTTTCTGTTCCGCAGCTTCTGGTTATGCAGGGGCTATGACAAATGCGTTTACTGTAGGTGTGGCTCAGGGAATTGCCGGATTGCCTATGTTTTCCGGAATCGGATTCAGAGCCTGCGTATTTTTGGCACTGATGGCGGTGAGTATTACTTATGTGACCTTGTATGCAAGAAAAATAAAGAAAAATCCACAGGCAAGTCTGGTGTACGAATTCGATAAAGGGAAAGAATCCGATATCGACCTGACAGAAGAGGTGAAACTGACTTTTCGACAGAAACTGGTGCTGCTGACCTTTTTAGGGGTTATGATAGCTATGGTAGTTGGTATAGTGAAGTTTGGATTTTACATAGACGAATTGGCAGCACTATTTTTGATTGCCGGTATTCTGGCTGGTCTTTTTGGGGGATTGAAACCAGGACAGATTGCAGAGGAATTCCTAAAAGGTTGCGGAAATCTGCTCTTTGCGGGTGTTATGATTGGACTTTGCAATGCAGCGCTGATTGTTTTGGAAGACGCTAATATCATGGATACCATTATTCACGCGCTGGCTGGGCTTCTGGATGGTCTGCCGCCGACATTAAGTGCCTGCGGAATGTTTGTGGTACAGGATTTGTTTAATGTATTAGTTCCTTCCGGTTCCGGACAGGCAGCAATTACAATGCCTCTTATGGCACCATTGGCAGATTTGATTGGACTGACAAGGCAGACTTCAGTACTGGCTTTTCAGTTGGGAGATGCCTTTACTAATGTTATGGCACCTACGGGGGGAGAACTTTTGGCAGCTTGTGCAATGGCAAAAATTCCATGGGGCAAGTGGGCAAAATGGCTGGTACCGCTGTTCCTGTTGTGGTGGGTAGTAGCATTTGCGGCATTGATTATAGCAGTACAGATTGGGTATGGACCGTTTTAAAAAACATATAGTATAAAAAGCAGAAAACCAGAGAAAACCACAGTACCAGGCGTTCTCTGGTTTTCTGTTTGTGTTACAGTAAAAATTTTTCTCTTATGCAGAGGGGAAAAGCGAGTTGAGGAAAAAGTGGGAGTATGCTATCATTAGAAGTATGTCAAGCGTTAGTGGCTGAGCAAATAGAAGAACAAACGAAATTTACCATACAGGATTATTTATAAAAGCAAAACATTATTTCAAGGGGGACAAGGACCATGGGCAATTATTTCATCGTAAGAAAAAAAGCAGAATTTCAGACTTCACGCTGGTCAGGAGGAAGTACAACACAACTGTATCTGTATCCGGAAGACAGCAGTTACAGCGAAGGAAATTTTCAATGCCGTATCAGCAGTGCTGCAGTAGAAGTGGACAAGTCGGATTTTACCAGTCTGCCGGGGGTAAAGAGATACCTCAGTATCTTTGAGGGAAATCTGGAGATGGTTCACGGAGAGGCAGACAGGGTGTGTTTGCAGCCTTATGAGGTAGACTGCTTTGACGGCGGTGTACCTACCGTGAGTTTCGGAAGGGTGACGGACTTTAATTTGATGTTGAAAAATGGTGCAGAGGGGAAAATGGAAACGGCACGTTTAAAAGCAGGGGAAAGTCTGAAATTAGAGCCGAAAGCAGGAGAAAATCTGCTGGCCGTGTATGTGAGGTGCGGAAAGGCAGAAGCAGCGGACTGCAAAGCAGAAGAAGGAGAACTTCTTTTGTGTAAGGATTGGAAAGAGAGTGTTGTGTTGGTAAATAGCGGCAAGGAAGAAACAGGATTGGGGATTTGCAGAGTGCGGGTGTAGATAGACGAAATGAGATGATTGGTGCTCGTGGCAATATAATTAGAGCACAATATAAATGAGAAAAGACTGTTATATTTGGGTATGATTTTCTGAATATCCGATATAACAGTCTTTTTTTGTGTGAATATGTCTGGTAAATAGTTGAAAATATAAGGGGAAATTGCTACAATGAACAAATGAAAAGGGGAAGAAGGAGAAACGGAAGATGAGAAAGCCGCATAGTATTAAAAAGACAGTTCTTTTTTTTGATTTTTTGATAGTTGTTCCACTGTTTATTTTGTTTTCTATTCTGACAATAGCGGCTTTCAGAAATAGCAATTATGAATGGAATCGGAGTAAACTGGCATCAGTGGAGGAAAGGTGCAGTAATATTGCAGACAGAAATACAGAGATTATAAAGATAACAAATATGTTATATCTGGATTCAGAAATAAACCATATTTTATCAGAGAAGCAGCAACTTACAGGGTATGAGGCGACTCAGGCTCAAGGTAAAATTCAAGGGAAAATGAGGGAACTGACAGAATTATTTCCGGAGAGACAGTATCAGATTATGATATTGTGCAGCAATGGAAACAGTTATTTTCAAAACTCGTTAGAATTTACAGGTGATAGACCGACTTTTGAAAAGATTGTGGAGGAAAGTTGGTATTCAGAAATGGGGCAGGGCAATGATACCATTTATTTTTTGCCGCAATATAGAAGTCCTTTACTGCAAAATAACTTTCAAGAGGATACGCTATTTGCAGTTCGTAATATCCGTAATCTGAACAGTGGAAGGAAAATAGGGACTATGATTGTAGCCGTTTCTCACAATATTTGGGGAGATGATACGATTGAAACCGGAGAGAATGCAGAAAATACAATTGTTATGGACCAGTATAGGAAAATTATCTATGCCTCAGATAAAATACTCTATGGGAATGCCATCGAAGATAATTCTTATTACAAAAAAATCACAGAAAATGAAAAGGGATTTTTTCTTGGTCATGTAAAGGGACAAAATTGTCATATTCGATTTAGCAGTATTGAGCAAACTGGGTGGAAATTAATCAGTTATGAACCATATCAGAGCAGCTGGTCTTTTTATGTGGGATTGATTTTAGGACTTGGTGCAGCTATGTTTCTTGTTCTTACATTTATAGTGCTTTATAATTGCAGCTTTATAGCGGGAAGAATGAAGCAGTTGAACAAAAATATTGTTGAAGTTTCGGAAGGAAATTTAAAGGCAAAAATTTTGGAGAATTATGAGGCTGAGTTTCAGGATATATATCGGAATTTTAATACTATGTTGGACAAGATACAGGAGCTTATGCAGCAGTTGGAAAAAGAACAGGAGGAAAAACATACCCTGGAAATACAGGCTTTACAGGCACAGATTAATCCTCATTTTTTTTATAATACGTTGGTTACGATTCGTTTTATGATACAGATGGAGGAATATCAAGAGGCAGATAAAGCGATTTTATCCTTTTCAAAACTGCTGAGAAAAGCTTTTGCGAATCAGCAGAGATTGATTTCTATAAAAGAAGAAATTGATATGACGGAAGAGTATCTGACGTTGATGTCATTGAGGTATAAAGATAAATTTCAGTGGAAAACCATCATAGATTATGAGACTGGGGAACTGGGAATATTGAAAAATCTGATTCAGCCTCTGGTAGAAAACAGTATTTCACATGGCTTTAATATGAAAACCGAAAAGGGACATATTTGGATTCGTGCATATTCCAGAGAACAGAAAGTTGTTGTTGAAGTGGAAGATGATGGAGTAGGTGTGGACCTAGAAAGAATCAAAAAATGCATTGAAAGCCGGGAAATTCCCAAAGTGAAAGAACAGTTCAGCGGAATTGGGATTTCTAATATACAAATGAGAATAAAAAGAAATTTTGGCGAAGAATACGGCTTGCACGCCTTTCTTAATGAAAATGGAGGCGTGACTTTTAAAATGGAGATACCAGTATTGCATTTGGGAGGGGAAGAAACGTGAAAATTGTAATTGCAGATGATGAAGAAATTATTTTGAAATGGATGAAGAAAAATGTGGAATTGCTATTTCCGGAACATGAGATCGCAGCAATATGTATAAATGGGAAACAGGCTTTGGATTGCTGCCGGGAATTTATGCCGGATATATTGTTTACGGATATACGTATGCCGGTAATGGATGGTATGGAGCTGCTAAAGCAGTTAAAAACAGAAGGAAAGCTGCCCTATACTATTATATTAAGTGCTTATGATGATTTTTCCTATGCAAGGGAAGCTCTGAAACTGGGGGTTAAGGAATTTTTATTAAAATCAGAAATAGTAAAAGAAGAGTTGGAAAACTGTATTCAAAGAGCTGAAGAGGTCTTGAAAAATACAGAGAATCAAGCAGATATACAGGCGGAGAAGAAAGGAGAGGTAAAAGAATTTCTGGAGAATTTTCTAAGAGATGACGTAAGAATTACTCCGGAAATATTGTTGGATTGGGAACGATTATGGGGAGGAAATTACTTTACTATTATGCTTTTGAGAAATGCAAATAAGACATTAAATATGAATCGAGTAGAGGAAATTACTGATTTTTTCTTTCAAGAAAAAAAGCAGAAGGTTTTTTGTGTATTGCGAAAAGACAGTGAGGCATTGCTTCTTGCAGAAGTGGGGGAATCTGAAATAGAGAAGCTGTCTTTGGGAATATTTGAGACCTTTATATCTTTTGGTAACAGCTGTATATCTTTAAATGCAGGAGAAATCGGAAAAGACTGCGAGGATTTAAAAAAGATATACAAACAAGCAGAAAAAGCGGCTGATTATCAGCAATTTTACGAAAAAACAGGGGTGCTGAATTATGCTTGTGTTAAAGAAACGGGGAAAGAAGGGCAGATTTGGGAGGTCAGGTTTAAGGGAGAAGAGGAAATATGGATGGAACACGATTATGACAGCGCATTGGAAAATATGCAGGAGATATTCGATATGTTCCGAAAAGAGATGCCGGATATGGCGTTAGTCAGACATCTGTTGTTAGATTTTATCTTGAATATTTATTGGAATCACTTGGACGAGACACAGAGAAAAAAGTTTTCTATAGATGAATTTATTTTAATCAGCCATTGCAAAAGTATACGGGAATTGGAACACAGGGTATTGGTGTATATGAAGCAGTTTGTAGAAGTACTGAAGGCTTCCCGTCCTGTTTATAGTGAAGCGGTCTGTAAGGTTATACAGTATATTGAAGAGAACTACAGAGAAAATATTTCCCTGGAGGAACTTGCGAAGCACGTCCATATGAATAAAAGCTATCTTTCACATTTATTTAAGAAAGAAACAGAAAAAAATATCTATACCTATTTATTAGATTTTCGCATGGAAAAAGCAAAGAAGTTGTTAATAGAAACAAAACAAAGTGTTTATCAGACTGGATGTCTGGTTGGGATTCCGGATTCTGCTTATTTCAGTAAGGTTTTTAAAAAGAATACAGGAATGACGCCATTGGAATTCAGAAAAACAACATAGGGAGTCAAAAAGTCCGGAATATTGGAAACCGGACTTTTTTGTTGTGCAAAAAGACAAAGATTTTACAAGGAAAACAAAATAAAAAACAAAATAATGTGCTATACAGAAGGAAATAGTGCAAAGTGGGAAAAAAGTGATAGAAAAAGTAAATATATGACAGGATTACATATATAAATTGCATAGATAAAAATTGGGTATTGTGTATAATAAACATAGAATTTAGCAAGAGAATTAAGGAGGAAATAAAAAACTATGAAAAAGAAATGGAAAGTTGTTTTAAGCACTTTACTGACGGGAACTGTTTTGATGTCCGCAGCAGCATGTTCTGGTGGGAATGAAGATTTGGTTGCTGAGAAAGGCGGAGGTTCTAAAGGAGACAAACAGAAACTGGTATTTTTACGAGCGGGAACAGAGGATTACAAAAAAGAAGCATTTATGAAGATGATAGAAGGTTTTGAAAAAGAACATCCAGAGTATGAAGTAGAATATCAGGAAGCCCCATGGGGAGATGATTTTGAGACAAAGCTAAACACAGGATTTGCCTCAGGAACAGCTGCAGATGTAATTCATTATTCTTTATCTTCTATCGGCGCCAGAGTGCCAATGGGACAGTATGAGTGCCTTGATGATTATGTAGCGGACTGGGGCGATATGGCAGACTTTTATGACAGCGTTATCGAATCTGGTAGCATTGGAGGAAAAGTGTATGGAATTCCTTATACACCGGATGCCCGTATGTTTGCGATTAATACAGAGCTGTTTGAAAAGGCGGGGTTGAACCCGGATAATCCACCTTCTACATGGGAGGAACTGAAAGAAGCTCATGAGAAACTTCTAGTAAAAGATAAATCGGGAAATGTTACACAGTGCGGATTTGGACTTCCCACCAGCGGTGCAAACATCAATCAGTATTTGCAAATCTTTGCAATGCAAAATGGGGTTGAGAATCTGGTGGATGAGTCAAACGATAAAATTTTATTCAATGAACCGGAAGCAGTAGGGGCTTTGAATTTTATGAAAGAATTAAAGGATATTGGGCTGGTGGAATGGGATAATACACAGTCTGACCAGAATCCGTTTCATAATGGAACAGCAGCCATGACAATACTCAATGAGAATGAATTTAATAGTATTAATACCGGAGATTTAGAAGGAAAAATTAAAATGGTACCAATGTTTTCGGAAGAAAACAGTGCTACTTTCTGTGGTATGCACTTTATGTTCATGAATGCGAACTCAAAACAGAAAGAAGGTGCATGGGAATTGATGAAATATATGTGCAGTGAAAATTCTATGAATTTGTGGATGGATACGGTAGGAGCTGCGCCGGTTAGAAGTTCTCTTGAAAAGCCTTATCTTGAAAAAAATCCGGAAAACGGACCTAGAATTATGGAAGCTATTGAGAATGGAAAAGGTACGCCTAAAGTGCCTTATTTTAACAGTGTCCTTACATATGTGGATGATGCTATGGAGCAGGTATACTATGACCAGAGCAACGCAAAAACAGCTTTAAATGAGGCTGCAGAGAAGGTTCAGGAGGAAATTGACAACCAGTAAGGAGGTGCGTTATGGCGAAACAGGGAGTTTACGGAAACAGAAAGAGTGATAAAGAAGCCTATTTAATGATTTTGCCGGCCTATCTGATTTTTGCTGTGTTTATTTTGATTCCCGTTGGAATGGTTTTATATTATAGTCTCACGGACTTCAATATGTATGCAATTCCTGAGTTTTTGGGAGTGAAAAACTATGTGAAGCTTTTTTCTGATACGGAATTTCTGACGGCAGTGAAAAATACGCTGTTTTATACGGCAGTTACGTTGACAATACAGTTGGCAATCGGACTATTGCTGGCGGTTTTGCTTTACCGGAAGTCAAGGGCGGTTCCTGTTTTCAGGACTGCTTTGTATCTTCCCAATATTATGTCCATGGTTTGTGTTTCTATGGTATGGCTGTGGCTGTATAATCCTAATTTCGGACTTTTCAACAGGCTTCTGGAATTTATAGGAGTTGCGCCTCAGAAATGGCTTATTAATCCGGAGCAGGCAATGTTGTGTGTGATTCTGGTAGGAATCTGGAAAAACTGCGGTTATTCTATGGTGATTTTTCTAGGTGGGCTTACAGGTATACCAGAATCTCTGTACGAAGCGGCAGAACTGGATGGAGCAGGTCCTATTCGCAGATTTTTGAATATTACATGGCCCATGCTGAGACCAACGACCTTTTTTCTGCTAGTGACCGGAATTGTAAACAGTTTTGCAGTTTTTGAGCAGGTTAATATTCTCACCAGCGGTGGTCCGCTGAATCGCACTACCACGGTGGTTCATCAGATATACCGCAGAGGATTTCTGGAATTTAAAATGGGATATGCCAGTGCAATGGCTGTGTTGCTATTGGGATTTTCTCTTATCGTCACAATGTTGGTATTTAAATTTGGGAATAAAGGTCAGGATATAGATGTTTCATAGGAGGAAAGAGATGAAAAAGAAAAAATGGACAAAGGGAATCTGGTTGGTTTGTATGGGGGGAGTTTCTTTTATTATGATACTTCCTATTGTAATGATGATTTCTACCTCCTTTAAAACTACAGGAGAAATTAATTCTGCGGTTTTTCATTTCCTGCCGGGAACTTTTGACTTTAACAATTATAAAGAAGCATTATACACAGGAAACTGGAGTGTTTATTTTCGGAATTCTTTGGTGATTACCATAACGAGCATTGCGTTTTCACTGTTGTTTAATTCCATAGCGGGATATGCTTTTGCCAGACTACAGTTTCGTGGCTCAAAAATTTTGTTTACGTTGCTTTTGGTAGGGCTGATGATGCCGCCGCAGGTTACTATGCTGCCGACTTTTTTGATTATGGCTAAATTTCCTCTTGCAGGAGGAAATAACCTTATGGGATTTGGCGGTTCCGGATTGATGAATACGTTGCCGGGAATTATTATTCCATTGGTATCCGGTTCTTTTGGCATCTTTTTGTGTAAACAGTTTTATGAAAATTTTCCGCGTTCTCTGGATGAAGCGGCAATGATTGATGGAGCAAGTAAATGGAGAACCTATTTTTCTATTTACATTCCAAATTCTAAAGTGATTCTGGCTACGCTGGCACTTTTAAAGGGGTCAGCGGTATGGAATGATTACCTGTGGCCACTGGTTATGACGAATTCAGAAAGTATGCGTACAGTCCAGTTGGCCTTGACTATGTTTCGGGATGAAACCACAGTGAGATGGGGACCTATGATGGCAGCGGCAACTTTAATTTCCGTGCCAATGATTATCTTATTCCTGTGTGCACAGAAATATTTTGTACAAGGTATTGTATCGACAGGCTTGAAATAGAGGAGAAAAAATATGGAAAGACCCAATATTATATTTTATTTTTCAGACCAACAGCGTTGGGATACGCTGGGGTGTTATGGGCAGCCTTTAGACGTAACGCCTAATCTGGATCGACTGGCAAAGGAAGGGACTCTTTTTGAACGGGCTTTTACATGTCAGCCAGTATGCGGACCTGCACGGGCTTGTCTGCAAAGTGGAAAGTATGCCACACAGATAGGGTGCCATCGCAATGCACAAGCGCTTCCGGAAAACATAACAACATTGGCGGATTATTTTCGCCGGGCAGGTTATGAGACCGCGTATGTAGGAAAGTGGCATTTGGCATCTAATCGCAGCAGCTACGAGGCTTTGGAAGATGAAGAAAACTTCGAGACAAGAGCAGTACCTGAAAACAGGAGGGGTGGTTATCGGGACTATTGGATGGCTTCCGATGTACTGGAAGCTACTTCCCACGGTTATGATGGATATGTTTTTGATGAAACTGGGAAAAAACACGAATTTATAGGATATCGTGCAGATGCTGTTAATAATTATGCGATCCATTATCTGCATAAGTATCAGGGGGAAAACCCATTCTTTCTGTTCATTTCTCAGATCGAACCACATCATCAAAATGACCATGGTAGGTTTGAGGGACCGGACGGAAGTAAAGAACTTTTCGGCAATTTTACTCCTCCTGGTGATATGACGGAGGGAGAGGGAGACTGGAAGGAAAATTATCCGGACTATTTGGGGCAGTGCCATAGTTTGGACAAAAATGTAGGATATTTGGTAGATACATTGAAAGAAAAAGGCCTGTGGGAAAACACAATATTGTTTTATACATCTGACCATGGTTGTCATTTCTGTACCAGAAACAGCGAATACAAGCGTTCCTGTCATGAATCCAGTATTCATATTCCGCTCATTGCAACAGGTGGAAGTTTTACGGGCGGTAAACGTATTCAGAATCTTGTAAGCTTGATAGATTTACCGGTTACGCTGTTGGATTGTGCAGGGATTCCAAAACCGGAAGATTTTCAGGGGCATTCGCTGAGAAACTTGGTAGAAGGAAAAGTGCAGGAATGGCAAGAGTGTGTGTTTGTTCAAATCAGTGAAAGTCAGGTGGGGCGTGCTATTCGTACACGCAAATGGAAATATTCTGTTGTGGCAGAGGAAGACCCTTGGGAATGTCCTGGAGCAGATGTTTACTATGAGCAGTATTTGTATGACTTGGAAAAAGACCCTTTTGAAAGTGTGAATTTGGTCAGAAATCCTGTTTATAGAGATATTAGGGGGCAGTTGGCAGAGAAGTTGAAAGAGTGTATGAAAAGAGCGGGAGAGAAAATTCCGGAAATAAGACCTTACCAGGAATAAAAGAATAGAAAACCAGAGAATCCCACAGAGCCGGGCGTTCTCTGGTTTTCCTATTTCGAAGGAGAAATTCTATGTTTTAGTGCACTTTTACTTTATCACACAAAAATATTTTGGGTAATTTGGTTAAAAACGTCAAAAGAAACAGGCCTTTTTCTGCGCTGATTAGGAAAATAGACGTTTTTTAGACTGCGCGAATGATACAATCACAAAAAAAGCAAAGGAGACGATGTGAAATGAACAATGCAGATATCGGAAATGCAATGGTAATCAAGTTAGACCCGGTGTTACCGGAATATCCAACCTTTAAGGAAGGTGTCAGAAGAGCGCCGATGAGAGAACTGACACTGAACAAAAGAGAGATTAAACTGGCAGTAGCAAATGCTTTGAGATATGTACCGGAAGAACTGCATGAACAGCTGGCACCGGAATTCCTGGACGAATTATTGACACATGGACGTATTTACGGATACCGTTTCATGCCAAAGGAAAGAATTTACGGAAAACCCATTGATGAATATAAAGGCGAATGTATCGAAGGAAAGGCTTTCCAGGTTATGATTGACAACAACCTGGACCATGACGTAGCGCTTTATCCTTACGAACTGGTTACATATGGAGAAACCGGACAGGTTTGCCAGAACTGGATGCAGTATCAGTTAATCAAAAAATATCTGGAAAAACTGACACATCATCACACACTGGTTATGATGAGCGGACATCCAATGGGACTCTTTAAATCTCATGAATCCAGCCCGAGAGTTATCGTGACAAACGGACTTATGGTTGGTATGTTTGACAATCCGGAAGACTGGGCAAAAGCAACAGCTATGGGAGTTTCTTCCTATGGACAGATGACAGCCGGCGGCTGGATGTACATCGGACCACAGGGTATCGTTCACGGTACTTTTAATACGATTTTAAATGCAGGACGTAAATTCTTAGGCGTTCCACAGGACGGCGATTTGGCCGGACATTTATTTGTAACCAGCGGTCTTGGCGGAATGAGCGGCGCTCAGCCAAAAGCCATCGAAATTGCAGGCGGTGTCGGTATCGTTGCGGAAGTGGATTACTCCAGAATTGAAACACGTCACAGCCAGGGATGGGTAAGTCTGGTCATCGAAGACGCAGCGGAAGCATTCCGTGTGGCTCAGGAATACATGGATAAGAAAGAAACCATTTCCATTGCATTCCACGGAAATATCGTAGACCTTCTGCAGTATGCAGTTGACAATAATATTAAGATTGAACTCTTATCTGACCAGACATCCTGCCATGTTCCATACGACGGAGGTTACTGCCCACAGGGTCTGACCTTTGAAGAAAGAACAGAAATGCTGGCAAATGATAAAGAAAAATTCTGTGAACTGGTAGACCAGTCTCTGGTGAAACATTATCATCTGATTAAGACTCTGGTAGAAAGAGGCGCTTACTTCTTTGATTATGGCAATGCATTTATGAAAGCAGTCTTTGACGCAGGCGCAAAAGATATTGCGAAGAACGGAGAAGACACCAGCGAAGGCTTTATCTTCCCATCTTATGTAGAAGATATTTTAGGACCGGAGCTGTTCGACTATGGATATGGACCATTCAGATGGTGCTGTCTGTCCGGCAAACCGGAAGATTTAAGAAAAACAGACCATGCAGCAATGGAAATCATTGACCCGAACAGAAGAAGCCAGGACAGAGATAACTACATCTGGATTCGCGACGCAGAAAAGAACAAACTGGTTGTTGGTACACAGTGCCGTATTCTGTATCAGGATGCTCTTGGAAGAAGAGATATCGCTCTGAAATTTAACGAAATGGTAAGAAACGGTGAAATCGGACCGGTTATGCTGGGACGTGACCACCATGATACAGGCGGAACAGATTCTCCATACAGAGAAACCTCTAACATTTATGATGGTTCCAACATTACGGCAGATATGGCTGTTCACTGCTACGCAGGCAATGCAGCAAGAGGTATGAGCCTTGTAGCTCTTCACAACGGCGGCGGTGTTGGTATCAGCAAATCCATCAACGGCGGATTTGGTATGGTTCTGGACGGAAGCGAAAGAGTGGACGAAATTTTAATGGCAGCTATTCCATGGGATACTATGATTGGTGTATCCAGAAGAAGCTGGGGCAGATGTGAACATTCGATTGAAACAGTTGCAGAATACAACAAGATTAGAAATGGTGAAGATTACATCACAATGCCATACCTGGCAAACGATGAATTGATTGAAAGAGTGTGCAAAGACGTGGTGGTAGAACCTCATCATCATACACACCACTAAGAATTTCCGCAAACAGTTATGAGGAGACAGAACATGAAGAAAAGATATATACGCCATGCCTCCGAATTGGTTACCTGTAAGGGCAGCGCGCCGAAACACGGAAAAGAAATGTCGGATATTGGTCTGATTAAAGACGGCGCTGTGATTATCCATGATGATAAAATCGTTGCCACAGGTACTACGGAGGAACTGGACAGACAGGTGGACTTAAACGAATATGAAGTCATAGACGCTGCAGGGAAAACCGTTATGCCGGGATTCGTGGATTCTCATACACATTTTATTTTCGGCGGATACCGGGCAGATGAATTTTCCTGGAGATTAAAAGGCGACAGTTATATGTCCATTATGGAACGGGGCGGCGGCATTAATGCCACCGTTGTTCCTACCAGAGAAGCTACAGAAGAGGAATTGATAGAAGCAGGAGAAGAACGGTTGAACCGTATGCTGGAATTCGGTGTTACCACCGTAGAAGGCAAGAGCGGTTACGGCATGGACTGTGAAACAGAGCTGAAACAGCTTCGTGTCATGAAAAAACTGGATGAAACCCATCCTGTGGATATTGTCAGAACCTTTCTGGGACCTCACAGTGTTCTTCCTCAGTGGAAAGGCAAAGAAAGAGAATTTCTGGAAGAACAGCTTCAGGGGGTTATGCCGAAAGTAAAGGAAGAGAACCTGGCAGAGTTTGCTGATATCTTTACAGAAAAAAATGTATTTAATATAGAAGATTCCGAGTATTATCTCACAGAAGCAAAAAAGATGGGATTTAAGCTGAAAATTCATGCAGATGAAATTTACCAGCTTGGAGGCGCAGAACTGGCTTCCAGAGTGGGAGCTGTATCTGCAGACCATTTGCTGAAGGCTTCCGATGAAGGAATCCGTCAGATGAGAGAGGCCGGAGTTATCAGTACCCTCCTTCCTGCCACTGCATTTTCTTTGAAAGAAGAGTATGCGCCGGGAAGAAAAATGATTGATGAAGGATGCGCAGTGGCGCTTGCGTCGGATTTGAATCCGGGCAGCTGCTTTACCAATTCTATCCCTCTTTTGGTAGCGCTTGGCTGTATTTATATGAATATGTCCATTGAGGAAGTCATTACCGCACTGACCATTAACGGCGCGGCGGCTGTAGACAGAGCTGATACCGTGGGAAGCCTGGAAGCGGGAAAACAGGCGGATATTGTTATTTTGAAATTCCCATCTATCCACTTTATGCCATATCACACAGGCATTAATCTGGTAGAAACGGTTATCAAAAAAGGGGAAACTGTATATCACAAAGAATGGAGATAAGGAGAACACAATTATGAACAAAATTATCGAATGCGTACCGAATTTCAGTGAAGGAAGAGACAAAGAAAAAATCGAAAAAATCGTGGACTGCTTCCGCAATATAGAAGGTGTAAAATTATTAGACTACAGCTCTGACGAAGACCACAACAGAAGTGTCGTAACCGTTATCGGTGAACCGGAACCATTAAAAGAAGCTATGGTTGCAGCGATTGGAAAAGCAGTAGAATTAATCGATATGACAAAACATCAGGGACAGCACCCACGTATGGGTTGTGTAGACGTTGTTCCATTCATTCCTATCCGCAACACAACGGTAGAAGAAGCAGACGCTCTTGCAAAAGAAGTTGCAAAAGAAGCAGCAGACAAATTTGGTCAGCCATTCTTCTTATATGAAAAATCTGCTACAGCTCCTCACAGAGAAAATCTTGCAAAAGTTCGTCAGGGACAGTTTGAAGGTATGGCAGAAAAAATGAAAGACCAGGAAAAATGGAAACCGGATTTTGGTCCAAACACCATTCATCCTACCGGTGGTGTAACAGCTATCGGCGCAAGAATGCCGCTGATTGCTTACAACATCAACCTGGATACTTCTAGCGTAGAAATCGCTCAGAAAATCGCAGATAAAATCCGTCACATCAAAGGCGGCTTCCGTTACTGCAAAGCTATGGGCGTTATGCTGGAGGACAGAAACATTGCGCAGGTATCCATGAACTTAACAGACTATACAAAAACATCTGTTTACACAGTATTTGAAACCGTTCGTATGGAAGCAAGACGTTACGGCGTAAATGTACTTGGCAGTGAAGTCGTTGGTCTGATTCCGCTGCAGGCAATTGTAGACTGCGCAGAATACTACCTGGGATTTGAAGGCTTTGACCCGAAACAGGTACTTGAAACAAGACTTTAATTCAAAATAATATAAGAGGTATATGCCATGAAAAATATGACAATTAAAGAATTCGCCATGCAGACAGCCTCTAATGAACCAGTACCTGGGGGCGGAAGTATTTCCGCCCTCGCTGGCGCTTTAGCAGCAGCTCTGACAGAAATGGTGGCGGGATTGACGATTGGCAAGAAAAAATACGCAGAAGTAGAAGAAGAAATGAAAGAGGCTGTAGAGCCTATGCATAAAATCTGCGAGCAGCTGTTGGACGACATCAAAAGAGACAGCGAATCTTTTGATTTGTATATGCAGGCTCTGACGCTTCCGAAGGAAACAGAGGAAGAAAAGGCAGCCCGTACAGAAGCTATGCAGAACGGATTAAAAGCAGCCGTAGCCGTGCCTTTATCTGTGGCAAAAGCCGCTTATGAAGTGCTTCCGTTTGCGGAAGTGATGGTGACAAAAGGAAATAAAACAGCCGTTACCGATGCTTTGGTTGCGACTATGATGGCAAGAACTGCAGTGTTGGGCGCGCTGTTTAATGTAAAAATCAATCTGGAATCCATTAAGGACGAAGAATTTGTAAAAGCAACTTCTGAGGAAGTAGCGGTGCTGGAGAAAAAAGCGGTTGCCTTTGAGCAGAAGATTCTGGCTCAGGCGGGCGTTTCCAAAAGTGTAACAGAGTAAGACAGAAGAAGGAAGACGATGAAAGGAGAAAGCCTGTGAAGATTTTAAAAAATGCAGTAGCAGGAACCCTGGAATCCAGTGATTTGTTTATTCAGATTGAGCCAGACGAAAAGGAACTGACCCTGGAGATTGACTCCGTTGTTGCGAATCAATATATGGATTCCATTCGGGCTGCCGTACTGGAAACCTTAAAGGAATTTGATGTTTCCACGGGAAAAATCTTTATTAAAGACAAAGGTGCCTTAGACTGCGTCATACGCGCACGAATGGAAACTGCACTGAAAAGAGGGGGAGTGGAAACGTTATGAGAAGAACCATGCTGTTTTTACCGGGAAACACTCCCAATATGCTGATAAATGGGGATACTCTGGGTGCAGACACCATCATTTTTGATTTGGAAGACGCAGTGTCTCCGGACGAAAAGGATGCAGCCAGAATTCTGGTGAGAAATGCACTGAAATATCAGTCTTTCCCCAACTGTGAAGTGGTAGTTCGTATCAATCCTACGGATACGGAATTCTGGAAAGAAGATTTGAAAGCGATTATTCCTCTGAAACCGGATGTGGTTATGCCCACGAAGGTAAGCGGGGGCGAGATGATTCGCCAGGTGGCAGATTACATAACAGAAGTGGAGAAAGCAGCCGGAGTGGAGGAAGGCTCTGTGAAGATTCTTCCACTGATTGAAACTGCTCTTGGCGTAGAAAAGGCTTTTGATATTGCCAGCGCAGATAAGCGGGTTATCGGCCTGTTTCTGGGAGGAGAAGACTTTACTGCAGACATGCACTGCAAACGGACCAAAGAGGGCAAGGAAATCTTTTATGCCAGAACACGTCTGGTATGTGCGGCCAGAGCCTGCGGCATTGAAGCCTATGACACGCCGTTTACCGATGTGGAGGATATGGAAGGCCTGGAAAAAGATACCGAATTTGCCAAGAGTTTGGGATTTGCAGGAAAAGCGGTGATTTCGCCGAGGCATGTGGATATTGTAAATGCCGTTTTCTCTCCCACAGAGAGTGAAATCGAATATGCCCATGACGTCATGGATGCCATCGAAGAAGGCAAGCGTCAGGGCAAGGGTGTGATTTCCTTAAGAGGGAAGATGATTGACGCACCTATTGTAAAACGTGCCCGTCAGGTACTGGAAATGGAAGAAGCGATTTATGGAGGTGCGTGCAGATGAATAAATTAATCGGTTCTGTAAAAGAAGCCATTGAAAAAGCAGGGCTGAAAGACGGAATGACCATCTCTTTTCATCATCATATGAGAAACGGCGATTATGTGCTGAATATGGTGCTGGACGCAGCAGCCCGGATGGGAATTCGGGATTTGACGGTAAATGCAAGTTCCATTTTCGATATTCACGAACCTATTATTGAACATATCAAAAACGGGGTTGTGACAGGGCTGGAATGTAACTATATGGGTGCAAAGGTAGGAAAGGCGATTTCCAAAGGGATTCTGGCAAAACCAGTGATTTTCAGAAGTCACGGAGGAAGAGCCGGAGATATGGAAAATGGTTCCTCAAAAATTGACCTTGCTTTTCTGGCAGCGCCCTGTGCAGATGAGATGGGAAACTGCAGCGGAAAATACGGCCCGTCAGCCTGCGGTTCTCTGGGATACGCATTTTCTGACGCGCTGCATGCAGACAAGGTAGTGGTGCTGACCGATAACCTGGTGCCTTATCCGTTAAAAGATACCTCCATTCATGAGGGTTATGTGGATTATGTAGTGCAGGTAGAGCAGATTGGCGACCCGGCGCGGATTGTGTCCGGAACTACAAAGATTACCCGTGACCCTGTAGGACTTCGCATTGCAGGTCTGGCGGCACAGGTGGTGAAGCATTCCGGATACTTAAAGGACGGTTTCTCTTTCCAGACCGGCGCCGGAGGTGCATCTCTGGCTGTGGCAAAATATGTGGAAGAGATGATGGAAAAGGAACACATCAAAGGCAGCTTCTGTATGGGCGGCATTACGGGTTACATGGTGGATATGGCAAATAAAGGATACTTTGACACGATTTTGGATGTGCAGTGTTTTGATTTAAAAGCCATTGAATCCATTCGGGAAAATCCGAAACACCAGGAAATTTCGGCTATGCGCTATGCGTCCCCGGCGGCGAAAAGTGCAGCAGTAGACAGTCTGGATGTGGTGATTCTCGGTGCAACCCAGGTAGATGTGAATTTCAATGTCAATGTGCATACGGATTCCAATGGATACATCATGGGAGGTTCAGGCGGACACTGCGACACAGCAGCAGGTGCAAAGCTGGCAATTATTGTGGCGCCCCTTATCCGGGCCAGACTTCCTCTGATTGTAGATGAGGTGCTGTGCAAATCCACACCGGGTGAGACGGTAGATGTGGTGGTAACCCAGAGGGGCATTGCCGTGAATCCGAAACAGAAGGAATTAAAGGAAAAATTAATCAAAGCCGGACTGCCGGTAAAAGATATAGAAGAATTGAAACAGATTGCAGAGGACATTGCGGGTGTCCCCAAACGGGTGGAAATGGGAGAACGAGTTGTAGCAAACGTACTGTACCGCGATGGAACCTTACTGGATACCATTAAAAATGTATTATAAATCAGAAAAAGCGGAAGGGAGCGGTTTACAGTGGATAAAAAGAAATTAATCATCGGCGTTATCGGCGCAGATGTACATGCAGTGGGAATCAGTATTCTCCAGCATGCCTTTGAGGATGCGGGATTTGATGTGACAAACCTTGGAGTTATGGTGTCTCAGGAGGAATATATTTCCGCTGCCATTGAGACAGGCGCAGATGCCATTTTAGTGTCCTCTCTTTATGGTCACGGAGAGCTGGACTGCCGTGGTTTGAGAGACAAATGCAACGAGGCTGGTTTAAAGGATATTCTCTTATATGTAGGAGGAAATATCGTTGTAGGAAAACAGCCATTTAATGAAGTGGAAAAACGTTTCAAAGCCATGGGCTTTGACCGGGTATTCGGTCCGGGTACAGCGCCGGAAACAACCATTGCAGCATTGTATGAAGATTTCGGCATGGAAGCTCCAAAGACAGAGGACTGATAAAGCGAGGCGGTGAATGAAATGAAACCAATCTTATTGGTGGACTTTGGCAGCACCAACACCAAGGTAACGGCTGTGGATGTGGAAGGCTGTGAGATTCTGGGTACGGCGGCAGCGTATACCACAGTGGAAACAGATATTAACAACGGGCTTTGCGATGCGCTGGAACTCCTGGAAAAGACAGTAGGGCATATGGAATATGAGGAACGCTATGCCTGCTCCAGCGCAGCCGGAGGACTGAAGATGATTTCTATCGGTCTGGTACCGGAACTGACGGCCCAGGCCTCTAAAGAGGCGTCTCTGGGCGCCGGTGCAAAGGTATGGAAAACCTATTCTTTTAACCTGACAAAAGGGGATATGCGGGAGATTGAGAAATATCACCCGGATATTATTCTGCTGACAGGAGGAACGGACGGGGGAAACGCAGAGTGTATTCTCTATAATGCCAAAATGCTGGCAGATTTAAGCTATGACTGCCCCATCGTCATTGCGGGAAACCGCTGTGCAGCAGAGGAGTGTCAGGAAATTCTGGAGGGAAGAACCACTTATATCTGTGAAAATGTTATGCCAAGGCTTGGTGAATTGAACATTGAGCCCACACAGAAACAGATACGGGAAATTTTTCTGAAGAGAATTGTGCAGGGAAAAGGACTTTCCGAGGCTTCGGATTTGGTTTCCGGCATTATTATGCCAACACCTTCTGCCATGCTGGCAGCCATGGAGTTGTTGTCTGACGGCTGGGAGGATTGCCGGGGCATTGGAGAACTGGTAGGCGTGGATTTAGGCGGCGCCACAACAGATGTCTATTCCATTGCAGACGGAAATCCGGCCAATGCAGCTACGGTGATGAAGGGACTGCAGGAGCCATATGCCAAACGAAGTGTGGAAGGCGACATTGGTATGCGTTACAGTGCCCAGGGGATTCTGGAAGCGGCAGGAGACCGGAAACTGTCGAAAATATCCGGTATCAACCGCCAGAAAATTGCGGGACTGGTGGAATATCTGGGAAATCACACAGACTATATTCCGGATAACGAAGAAATGGAAAATATGGACTATGCGCTGGCCTGTGCGGCTGTGGAGACAGCGGTGACACGTCACGCAGGTTCTCTGGAACAGGTATATACCCCCTGTGGACTTACTTATCTGCAAAGCGGCAAGGATTTGCGCCGTGTAAAATACGTCATAGTCACAGGCGGTGCACTGATACATGCAAAACATACAGAGGAGATTGCCAAATACGCTCTGTATGATGAGAGCACTCCCGGCTCTTTGCGCCCGGAGCATGCGGAAATCCTGGTGGATAGAAAATATATTCTGGCGGCCATGGGACTGCTTTCCCAGCATTATCCCACAGCGGCGCTGGAAATTATGAAGAAGGAGATTGCTTATTATGGACATAAGGAATAAAAGATTGTCGGATGATGAATTTTACGGTATCCGAAAAGAAATTCTGGAACAGTGGCCGACAGGTAAAGATGTAGATTTTGACGAAGCGGTTGAGTATCACAAAAATATGCCGGAATCAAAGAGCTTTTCCAGGAAGCTGTCAGCAGCGAAGAAGGAGAGAAGAACACTGATTCAGCCAAGAGCCGGTGTAGCATTGATTGATGAACACATTAAACTTCTGCAGTATCTGCAGAACCAGGGTGAGGCAGATTTGCTTCCTACAACCATTGATTCTTATACACGTCAGAACCGTTATGAAGAGGCAGAGGTGGGAATTAAAGAGTCTATCCACACACAGAAATCCATGCTCAATGGTTTTCCGGCCGTCAACCACGGTGTATACGGATGCCGTCAGATTATTGAAAATCTGGATACTCCGGTACAGGTACGCCATGGTACTCCGGACGCCAGACTGCTGACAGAAATCTGCTATGCAGGAGGGTTTACAAGCTATGAAGGCGGCGGTATTTCCTACAATATTCCATATGCAAAAGACGTTCCTCTTGAGAGAACCATTTATGACTGGCAGTATGTAGACCGTCTGACCGGTATCTACGAAGAAGCAGGCGTATCCATTAACCGTGAGCCGTACGGACCGTTAACCGGTACTCTGGTTCCGCCGTCTATGTCCAATGCGGTTGCCATTATTGAGGCTCTTCTGGCAGCAGAACAGGGTGTAAAAAATGTAACCGTAGGTTACGGCCAGTGCGGTAACCTGGTACAGGACGTTGCAGCCCTTCGGGTTCTGGAAGAACTGACAGAAGAATACCTGGAAAAATACGGATACGAAGATGTAACCGTTACTTCCGTACTTCATCAGTGGATGGGCGGCTTCCCACAGGACGAAGCAAAAGCCTTCGCTGTTATTTCCTGGGGAAGTTCTGTAGCAGCTCTGGCAAAAGCTACAAAGGTAATTGTTAAGACTCCTCATGAAGCCATTGGTGTACCGACCATGGAAGCCAATGCACAGGGGCTGCGCTGTACAAAACAGGCCATTTCCCTGTTAGCTGACCAGGAATTAAAGAGCTCTGCTCTGGAACTGGAAAAGGCCATCATCAAAGGGGAAACCTGTGCTATTGTGGACAAGACCTTTGAACTTGGTATGGGTGATCTGGCGCTTGGCGTTATCCGCGCAGTCAAAGCCGGTGTCATTGATATTCCGTTTGCCCCGAGTAAATACAATTTCGGCAAAATGCTTCCGGCCCGTGACCATGAAGGCGCTGTGCGCTACTTAAATACCGCCCACGTTCCGCTTCCGCAGGAACTCATTGACTTCAACAGAGGCAAGATTGAACACCGTGCGAAGATGGAAAAGAGAAAAGCTTCCTTCCAGATGGTGATTGACGACGTGTATGCAATCAGTAAGGGTAGATTAGTTGGTAAGCCTAAATGATGAGAGAGGCAGAAACGAAAGAGAAAATATAAAAGGAAAATAGAAAGAAAGTTTACTTTATCACGGTAAATAAAGGAGAAGAGTATCATGAAAATAGTAGACGTAGTTTGTTCAAAAGCAAGAACCGGATTTTTCTTTGATGACCAGAGAGCGATTAAAAAAGGCGCTGTTTCTGACGGCGCTGCATATTTTGGGGAGACCGTTACACCGGGATTTAAGTCTGTAAGACAGGCCGGAGAGGCCATTTCCGTCATGCTGATTCTGGAGGACGGACAGATTGCCTGGGGTGACTGTGCAGCCGTACAGTATTCCGGTGCAGGCGGACGTGACCCGCTGTTTCTGGCAGAAGACTTTATTCCGATTATTGACAAATATATCAAACCGGAATTGGTTGGAAAAGAGGCGGACAGCTTTAAGAACTTATGCGAAATGCTGGAAAACATTCAGGTGGAGGGTAAGAGACTGCACACCGCTATCCGCTATGGAGTAAGTCAGGCGATTTTGGACGCAGTGGCAAAATCCAGCAAGCGTCTGATGTGCGAGGTTGTTGCTGATGAATACGGCACAACGGTTTCAGAAGAGCCGATTCCTGTATTTACCCAGTCCGGGGACAGCCGTTATGACAATGCGGATAAGATGATTTTAAAAGGTGCTGCGGTTATGCCTCACGCTTTGATTAACAATGTGAAGTTAAAACTGGGCGAGCACGGAGAAATCTTAAAAGAGTATGTGGCGTGGTTAAGAGACCGTGTGCTGAAGCTGCGCAATGACGAAAATTATATGCCGGTGTTCCATATTGACGTATACGGTACGATTGGTGCAATTTTCGGCGTAGACAATTATCCGGCTATGGCGGATTATCTGGCAGAACTGGAAGAAGCGGCAAAACCCTTCCATTTGAGAATTGAAGGCCCTATGGACGCAGAGGAAAGAGAAAAACAGATGCTCTGCTTAAAGGGACTGAGAGAAGAAGTGGACAGAAGAGGCATTGATGTAGAGTTAGTGGCAGACGAATGGTGCAATACTCTGGAAGATGTAAAATACTTTGCAGACAACAAAGCCGGACATATGGCACAGATTAAGACACCGGACCTTGGCGGAATCAATAACATTGTGGAAGCCGTTCTTTACTGCAAAGAAAAAGGATTCGGCGCTTACCAGGGCGGTACCTGTAACGAAACAGACCGTTCTGCACAGGCTTGCGTAAACTGTGCAATGGCAACCAAACCGGATCAGATTCTTGCAAAACCGGGTATGGGTGTTGACGAAGGCTTTATGATTGTTTACAATGAAATGGAAAGAATCCTTGCTCTTAGAAAAGCAAGAAAAACTCAGAAATAAAGGTTGACGAAACACAGGTGTCGTATTGAGTGAGGATTGAAAAGCCCCTTTATACGGCACCTTTTGTGCAAAGCAGAGGAAAAAAGTATGGCATATTCAAAACAGATGCAGGAGGGAAACCTGTACAGCTATTATTTTGCACCCAGAGGCAATCGCCGTATGGCGGATTTGGGTATGCAGTTAAGCCAGATGTATTTAAGCCCCTTTGACCACATTATAGGAATTATCGGAGACGCAGGAGCCGGAAAGAGTCTCTTGATTAAGGGAATGTTTCCGGGGGTGGATTTGACCAATGACGATGAAGGCGTCAATATTCGTCCCCTTCCTCTTCTTCATGAGGATTTGGAAGACCCGTTTTCTCCCCATACCTATCATTTGGATATCCGGTTTGAGTCTGCATTTACCCAGATGCATGTGCTGGCAGAGGCTATTCTGGAAGCTTCCAGGAACGGAAAAATGGTAATTGTGGAGCATTTTGAACTGATATTTCCGTTTTTGAAGAGAAACGCAGACCTGTTGGTAGGAATCGGGGAAGAAATCATCATTACCCGTCCCAACATGTTCGGGCCGCTTCCGGAAAATATTGCAAAGATTGTACACAAGTCCGTGGTCTACAGGAAAGCAGCTCATACGCTGGAGGATTTGTGTGTGCATTTCATGGGAGAGGGATATGCACAGGACGGTCCCCGCTCCGATGTGCGTCATGGGTTTGTACTGGAATTTGAGCAGAAGCCGGATGTGAATTTGTTTCAGTTGGAAAAAAAGGTGAAAGAAGCAGTGGCGCAGGATTTGCCGGTTTCTTATTATGATGAACATCATGTGCAGATTGGTCCGTACATTCTGGAATGTCTGGGACCGAGAATGCATATTTCCAGTACCGGGAAAATCGGGGACTTTACTCTGGTAAAGGAATATCCCCAGGATCCCAGAAACGGGTATTATATGCTGATTGGCCTGTTGGGACAACATCAGTCCGACGATATTAAGGACTTTAACCGTATTGATTTCAGCAGACCTTTAAGCGGTCAGCCAAAGTAAAACAGAAAGGTAGGAACAAGTATGGTTCGCAGCGTAAACGTAGAACTTCTGACACAGAATATTAAAGAAATGTGCATACAGGCCAATCACTATCTGGCACCGGATATGGACAAGGCTATGAAAGATGCACACGAGAAAGAGACAAAGCCTCTGGCAAAACAGATTTTGGGACAGCTTCTGGAAAATTTGGAAATTGCGGGGGAAGATATGATTCCCATTTGCCAGGATACCGGTATGGCCGTAGTATTTTTGAAAATCGGACAGGACGTACACTTTGAAGGAGGCAGCGTAGAAGACGCAGTAAACGAAGGCGTGCGCCAGGGGTATCAGGAGGGTTATCTGAGAAAATCCGTTGTGGGTGATCCGCTGCTTCGTGTCAATACAAAAGACAATACACCGGCTATTATTCACTATGAACTGGTACCGGGGGATAGAGTAGAGATTTTGGTAGCGCCTAAGGGCTTCGGAAGTGAAAATATGAGTAAAATCCATATGCTGAAACCTGCGGATGGCGTGGAAGGCGTAAAAGAAGCGATTGTGAATACGGTAAGAGAAGCAGGCCCTAACGCATGTCCTCCTGTTGTGGTAGGCGTGGGAATCGGCGGCACCTTTGAAAAGGCTGCCATTTTGGCGAAAAAGGCGCTGACCCGTGAAATCGGTACACATTCCGAACTTCCTCATATCAAAGAACTGGAAGAGGAACTGCTGGCAAAAATCAATGAAATCGGTCTGGGACCTGCAGGCCTTGGCGGCGATACCACAGCGTTGGCAGTGAATATCAATACTTATGCGACACATATTGCGGGACTTCCGGTGGCAGTGAACATCTGCTGTCATGTAAACCGTCATATTGCCAGAACCATATAATGCTTTGGGAGGAATGAGAATGGACAGATATATGAAAGCGCCTCTGGATAAGGAAGATGTAAAGACACTGGAAGCAGGAGATTATGTCTATATTACGGGAACGATTTACACTGCAAGAGATGCGGCGCATTTGAGAATGTCCGAGGCTCTGGACAGGGGAGAAAAACTTCCTGTTGAGTTGGATGGAAATGTGATTTATTATATGGGTCCGACTCCGGCCAGAGAGGGACGTCCCATCGGTTCCGCCGGTCCGACTACAGCAAGCCGTATGGATAAGTATGCCCCCAGACTGCTGGATTTGGGTCTGACCGGTATGATTGGAAAGGGACGAAGAAAGCAGGAAGTTACAGATGCCATTGTGCGAAACGGCGCTGTTTTCTTCGCCGCTGTAGGCGGTGCGGGAGCGCTGCTCTCCAAGTGTATCAAGAAGGCAGAAGTGATTGCCTATGATGATTTGGGCACAGAGGCTATCCGTAAACTGGAAGTGGAAAATTTTCCGGTGATTGTAGTGATTGATTCTAAGGGACGGAATCTTTATGATGAGGTTTGTAAGAATTAAAGAAACTTTTGTCTTGAATAGAGATATTCTGTAATCGTTTTGTTCGGTTAGAAGATTAAAAGCGTGTAAAGGGCTGACGCACTAAGGAATTGGTGGGCAGCTCTTTACAGTATGATGAATACATAAAATGAAGATAGCAATTTGCGATGATGATAAAAGGGCCGCTGACATACTAATGGATATCCTACACCAGTATCCCAACCCCCTGGAAAAGATAGATGTGTATTTCAGCGGCGAGGAGTTTCTAAAGCAGACGGAAACTTATGACCTTTTGTTCCTGGATATTGATATGAAAGGAATGGACGGAATTGAAACAGCCAGGGGATTCGTCTTCGAGACAGAAAGCTGAAAATTGTCTATGTGACGGCCTACAGCGAATACGGGGGCAGAGCCTTTTCCGTTCACGCCTTTGGATATCTTTTGAAACCGGTGACAAAGAAGAAAATTCTGGCTCAGGTGGAGGATGCCAGAACCTACCAGGAGGAAGAACAGGAAAAAGTCCATTGTTGGAGTTTTCTACAAAAAGCGGACTGATTTTTCTGCATCCGGAGGAGATTTACTTCTTTGAATTTTCCGGAAGAAGGATTTTTATAACTGCCAGGGATGGGACTTATGAAATGGGAGGAAGGCTGAAAGATGTGAGAGACCGGATGGAAGAATACGGATTTGCCTCACCCCACAAAAGTTTTGTGGTGAATCTGGGGGAAATTAAAAATATGAGAGGATACGAGATTTATATGACAAATGGTACGGTAATTCCTCTGGCACAGAAACAGTCCCCTTTGTTTAAAGAGGTTCTGAGCAAATATCTGGCAGGCAGGAGGAAGTGATATGTACCAATGGATTGTGCCGGATATACTGGTTTTGCTGGGGCTTCTGTGCTGGTTTACTTCCCGTATTCGCAAGGGGAAAGGAGGTTATTTGTTTTATTACTTGTTGTTTCTGGCGGGAGTAGTGTTGCTATGGGGGCTGTCTGTAAATTTGACCAATGCTATTTTTATGAAAATCATGCAGAGAAATCAAAAGAATTTCTGGTTATTGAGATTGTGAATACAGTGGGAAAATCAAAAGAGAAAAATAAAAGAAACGGACATCAGGGGCTGGGACTTGAGAATGTAAAAGAGGCGCTGAAAAAGTATGAGGGAACGTGTACTATAGAACAGGAAGACGGAGAATTTCGGGTGATTCTGCTGATTCCTGATGCCAGGGAGGAGGAAAAAGCATGATGTGGATATTGGTTGGTATCTTTGGGATTTTATCGGCAGTGTTGCTTTTGGGAAAGGGGAGTTTTCTGATTGCAGGTTACAATACTGCAAGTGAAGAGGAAAAGAAAAAATACAAGGAAAAGCGTCTGTGCCGGGTCATAGGTCTGTACATGGGCGGAGTCACGCTTCTTTTGGCGCTTGGAGCTGTATTGGGGGAACAGGCTCCGGACTGGTATCTGGTACTGGCTTTCGTGTATTTATCTATCGGCACAATCGTTGTGATTCTGCTGTGCAATACTATTTGTGTAGTAAAACCACCGGAAGAAGAAAAAACAGGGATGGAGAGTGGGAAACAGCAGAGGATGGTGAAAATAATCAACAGATGCAGCGTCATTTTTACACTTCTGCTGGTTGTCGTTATCGGTATTTCCCTTGTTACCGGAGATGTAAAAACCAGATTTGCCGGAGAAAAAATGAAAATTGTGGCATCGTACTGGCCGGATTATGAAATAAAGAGGGAAGATATACAAAAGATATCCCATACGAATAAGCTGCAGCCTGGAAAACGAACCAATGGTTTGGGAAGTATGAAACTGCTGGAAGGACATTTTCGGAATGAAATTTATGGAGATTATATGCTTTTTGTATACAAGGATTGCAAGTCTTATATTGTCCTGGAAACCACAGGGCCGACCATAGTGTTAAACGGAGAAACCAAAGAAGATACAGAGCGGCTGTATGAAGATATGCAAAAATGGGCAGAAAGGGGAACGGAAACATGAAATTAGGAAAACAGATAAGAAAAATCGTAATGCTTTGCATGATTGCAGTTATTGTGGGCTGCCTGGGCGGCTGTGGAACCGAACTTTCGGAAAAATTTGACGAGGACAAAGTAAAAGAAGCAGCAAAGGCAATCGTAGAAAAAGTCAATGCCGGAAATCTGAAAGAAGTCTATGAGGACTCGTTTACCCCGGTTATGCAAAACGGTGTGGCTTTTGATGAATTGCAGGAAAGCCTGGATTATGTGCTGGAAGGCAAGGGGGAATTTCAGGAATTTTCCAAAGTGGAGGTAAAGGGAACAAAGGATAAAGACACGGGAACAGAATATGCGGCAGCTATGGTACTGGCGAAGTATGAGGATGGACAAATCATGTTCACCATATCCTTTGATACGAATATGAAATGTGCGGGATTTTACTACAAGTAAGGACATATGTATTTCGGTTGAAGGATTAGAGCCACCTTCACTTAGGCATGTGGCTCTAATCCTTCAACTGCTGTTCTGATTCGTTCAAAATGGGCAAATTGGCACTTTGAGAGATTACTGCATCAAAATACCGATTTTACCATTCTCAGTCTGATGCTCTTTCTTTATAAGATACGGCTTTCTGGCCGCAATCATTAATTTTTTCCATAGATGATTTTCGATTTTTATAAATATCGTTCCGTTATTTGTTTTAAGCGAATTGGGATTTCTTCCTCCGGATAGAATAGTGACTGGTCCATATTTTCAAAGAAATCCAAGAAGGCAGATAAAAGGCCGGATTCCTGAATGTTTAGATAAATAGGCGTGTCAGATTCAGCAGGAGTAAAAAGAAGATACCCATTGCATGAATTACAATAAATATTTGCACCATTTCGAACACTTCCTATGGTGTGCTTTAACATTCGCATATGACGCCGGTCCTTTTCACACTCTTTGATGAAACGGTGAATCAAGTCAATTCTGTCTTCTAATGAGGGCGGTGTATATATGTAAGAAGGATATTCTTCTATTTTTCCTGTATTTAAAAATTCTACAATCCCATCTTCTGAAAAAATAAGAATTTCTTCCTGTTCTTCATGGAGGCTATTTACGTGACCTATATGGTTTTCTAATTGTGCGATAAAGAGTTCACGAGAAGGAAGTGTAGGAATCAGATACTTCTTCAGGAACTCGGAAGAGAGCAAATTTGTCATGCAGGGCGTCATCTGAAAATTATAGGCCATAGAAGAACTGGTTACACATTGCTGAATAAAAGAAAGCTGTGTATGTACATCTTCGATTTTTAGAAGTAGAGGGCGAGCCTGTTCCATGTAGCGATTGAAAATCTTTTTTATAAGACTAATCATGTCTGGCTGAGAAGTAAAGAAGCCAGTTTGGAGTGTCTCCGAAAGAATAATAGCCTGATTATCTGTTAAAAGAAGATACGGAAAGAGCCGGAAACTATCGAGTGAAGAAGGAACAGTATCGTAATAGTAATAGGGCTGATACTGATATTTACAGGTACACAGCGGCAGAATATTTTGCAGACAATGTAGATTATAGCTTTTCCGATTTTCTCTAACGGAGTCCATATTATTCAGATAAATCAACTGGCGAATCGTTAGTTGATGACAATTTCTGGCAATGGATAGTAAAAGCTGAGTGAGAAAGGGGAATTTGGGCTGGATAAGCATATGAATTTCACCAGATTCTTTTTGCGCCTGCCAGGCAACGAGATTGAATATGGCCTGATTAACGTTGGTTTCACCATCCAGGGGAATAAGCGTTTGCGTGTAGGAGGTCTGGAAAGAAAAGGATAAATTTAAAGTATCCCTGTTGACAATATTCTTGAAATCATTTAAAAAGGCCAAAACGTGTTTCCGCCTGTAAAAATTATCACTTCCCTGGACTGTGATAAAATATGCATCTGTTAGTTCACGACATTCTCCCGGAGTCAAACGTAAATAATCGGCAATTTTATTTACCGTAGATGCAGAACCTGGGGTACGTTTCCCATGAACAATTTTGTACATGAAAGAACGGTCAATTCCACAGTATTCAGCAAGGGAATAGATGCGTACATTTTTTTCTTCTATATATTGAGAAAGAAGTTGTGAAAATTTGGACATAATAGACTCCTTTGTATTTTTGTTTATATTGTATAACATTGAGAAAAGAAAAAAAACTATATTATAGAAAAAAGTCTGTCCACGACACTGTCCACATATTGAAAACAAAAAAAATGGCAGGTAAAATATAGAAAATTGATATATTATCTCAATATTATAAAAAAATGAATAAATTGACAGGAGAGGAGAAAAATGGCTTATCAGGTTATTGATATCAAATGTCCGGGTTGCGGGGCGCCCGTGGATACAGGGCAAAAAGAATGCAAATATTGTCATAGACCGGTTATTATTACGACACTCAACAGTGTATACGATATGCCTATGCCAGAGGTTCAAAAATATGCCAGGTCCTATCGAGAGCAGCTGGAGGAAAATCCTGAAAATCAGGATTTAAATATGTCTGTGGCTATGTGCTACTTAAAACTTGGAAAAAGGGAGATGGCCTTGCAGGCTTTTGAAAAAGCTATAGAAGATAATTTTGATAATTCTCAGGCATTTTTTTACGCAGCAATTTGCCGCTTGAATGGAAAAAAAGCATGCACAATGAAAGAGCGTTCTATTATAAAAAAAATAGAAGAAGATATTCAGGCTGCTCTGATGATTGAAAATCTGGGAATTTATTATTATTTCTGGGCGTATATCAAATATGATTATTATACAAAAAAATTTCTGAATACCAGCCCGACATGGCAGGAGTTAGTTGTGAAAGCACAGGAAACGGGATTGTCAGAAACAGATGTAGAACAGTTGTATTTGATTCTGGGAATTGACAGACCAGGTTGTCTGTAAAAAGAAAAAATAAAGAGGGAGAAAAAAAGATGGGATGTTTAGATAAAGGTATGGAGAAAAGCACACAGAAGCTGCTGATTGAAAATTTAAAAAGAGGAAAATCACAGGAACAGAAAAGAGTCATTGATTTCTTTTTGGCAGATGAGGGTTGTACAGCAGGGTGTTTGTCAGGCATGAATGGAACAAAGCAAATGACCATGACGGAATACCAGCAGGCGGTTGCTAATAAGTTGTATGGGTTGAACTTAAAAGAACGGGCACTGGCAAAGATTGCATTGGATGAAAGTGAAATTGAAGAAATTCCGCCCATTGTTTTAAGTGGTTATGCCTTTGAAGATTCCTTTGATGGCAATGATGTATGGGTAAAAGTAGAAGGAACTCAAGCCGTTGCTTCCAGATTTGCAGCTTCCTGGATTTTCTTCAGTGATACACAAATTTATACTTATACATATAAATTTGATATGACCAGTGATGATGTATGGGAAACTACACAGGATTTCTTTTATCAGGATATTACCTGCTTTACTACACAGCAGCGAGTAGTAGAGAAGATTGATACACATCTTACCGGCTGTATTAAAAAAGGAATTTCTGCAGAGAAAAATAATTACATTGTAGATACACTGAAAATTATTGTTCCAAATACAGAGTTTAGCTTCTCAATGCGTAACAATGAAACTTTGGAGCAAAGCCTGCAGGCTGCAAAGGCAATGCTCAGAGAGAGAAAATTTGTAAAATAGTAAGTTTTAGGGAGAAGTGCTGCGGCATTTCTCCTGTTTTATAGGAGGGAACATGAAATTTCCATATGATGTAGGAGGGGCGCCGGTCATAGACAGCACGTCTCCCCCAAAACCGGAAAATCCTTTAAACAGACCGGAAATAAACTATCGAAAGCCATTCTATGCAGTGCTGGGGGGACTTGGGACTTTTTTGAGTGTATCTTTTTTTCTTTATGGTTTATGCCCGGAATTGGAAAGAAAAGGGTGGATTAGCCTTTTTGCTGTAATCGTTTATTTGGCCGTAATTTCTAAAAAAATCATTATTTGGATGGTGCGTTTGTATCAAAATAAAGCACCAGATGCGGTACGCCTTAGGTGTGTCTTTGAACCAAGCTGTTCAGAATATATGATACTGGCCATAGAAAAGTACGGAGTTGTGCGGGGAGTATGGAAAGGGATTCAAAGACTTGGAAGATGTCATGCGCCAAATGGGGGAAAGGATTATCCGTAAGAATGGAAAAAAAGGGGGAAATTATGAGTAAAACTTCAGTTAGTTATCTTGAAAATAATGAAGCAGTTGCTTTAAGCGTAATAGAAATTACGTCAATACCGAATCTTTCGATTATAGACAACAATGCAGAAGAGGCTGAGATTGTAAAAAATTATAAAAAAGATATGGGAAACCTGTTGGCAGAGATATATCAAAATTATAAAGTACAGTCTTCCATGTCAGGCGAAGAGAAAGATACTGCCTTGGAGATTCTTTGGATTGCAGAAGAAGTAGAAAATCAGCCCTATAAAGCAAAGATTAAAATGTATTTGCTTGTGCGTTCTATTGAAAAATCTTCAGAAGACGCAGTGAAAACAGCAGATGCTATTATGCGTGCCTGTCAGTCTGCATTAGAACTTCAGAAGTATGAGTATGAAGAACGTTCTATGGAAGAAATGACAGAAAAAATTAAAAATATAGAAGCATCTTCTGTCAAAGCACTTGTCAAGGAAGAAGGGGTAGAAAATCTTCAAAATCAGATGCTTCCCTTTTGCTATACCTATGACATAATACAAGATACGGCACAGGATTTAAGCAGGCTCGTAAATATTTTAACCGCACATCCTGATTGTGCAGTATCTTTTCAGCTGATTCCTGCTCGATTGGAAGGACAGGAACAGGAAGAACTCAGTCGAATGATGCAGATTTTGGATATGTTGGGAAAAGGAACAGCAGAAATTGGAAATGTGAGCTTTGCCCTTGCTGAAAAAAACGCGGAAGTTTACAGATATTATGCCACACAAAGAAATAATCCGCTTTTTTTATATAATATCTTAATATATGGAAACCAAACAAGCGCACCGGAAATTTCCTCCAGAGTATATGCACAGCTGAATACGCCAAAGCAGCCTGTGAAAATGAAGTTTATTGATTTGCAGGAAGGTGAAGTGCAAAAAGATACAAATTTTTATCCTTTGCCATGGGCTGTGAATGAAGTGTTGATGACAAGGGAACGGGAGAGCCAAATCTGGAACAGCGGAGTTTTTTCTGAGGCGTATTACCGATTGCCGTATATGATTACCGCAGAAGAAGCATCGGAATTTTTCCGTCTCCCCATTGGAAGCAGCCGGGTTTCTGCCGGACTTCCGGTAAATGAATCCGGGAAAACCAGCAAAACGTATGCAGACCATATTATTAATGCAGGAGATATAGAGATCGGTACTTTAAAGTCTTCTTCAAGAGGGGACAAAATCGGAATTTCATTAAAGGATTTGGCAAAACATATGCTGGTTGTAGGGACACCCGGTTCTGGTAAAACAACTTTTTCTGTAGGACTTTTGGATCGCCTTTGGAAAGAACATAAAATTCCGTTTTTGGTTATTGAACCGGCCAAGAATGAATATCGTGCCCTGGTACAGAGTATTCCGGACTTGCAGGTATTTACACCTGGAAAAAATTTTATTTCACCTTTTGTGTATAATCCTTTTGTACCGCCTAAAAATGTAAAACTGGAAACTTATAAGTCAACATTGAAGACAGCATTTGCGGCAGGTGTGTCAATGACGACACCTCTTGACAAAATATTTGAAGAGGCTATTAACAACTGTTATTCAGATTTTCGTTGGCTGGATACTTATACCATTGAGGATAAAGGTCGGATTTTTAATATAACAGATTTTATCAAGTGTTTTCAGGAAACCTTTGACGCTATTGGTTATACCGGAGATGCGAAGAACATTGGAAGAGCAGGAGTGGTGCGTTTAAACTCTCTTGAGAATTTATTTGATAATTATTTTTCAATACCCGTTGAGGACTTGCTGACCAAGCCAACCGTAATTGAACTGGCGGCCATTGAAAATAGTGACCAGAAAGCACTTCTTATTTCGCTGTTGCTATTATCCATTTTGGCATATGTGAATAGTAATTATGTAGGGGAAGGAGGACTTAAAAATTTAATCCTTCTGGAAGAGGCGCATGTTCTTTTGGATGCACAGAGCAATGGGGGACAGGGAGATGCCAATCCGAGTGCTATCGCACAGGGATTGGTGAAACGCATGTTGGCTGAGATTCGTTCTTATGGTGTTGGAATTGTTATTGCAGACCAGTCTCCAAGAAAAGTTTCAACAGATGTTGTGGCACTTACAGACATAAAGATGGCATTTCGTCTTGTGGAGGCTACAGATAAACAAATTTTAGCGGATTCTGCAAGTATGGATGAGGTACAGATAAAGAGATTGTCTAAATTAAAGCCGGGCGAAGCATTTTTCTTCTTTAATAAATTGGACGAACCAGAAGAAGTTAAAACAGAGGATTATCGTCTCCAGAATAACATTCAGATTACACTGTCAGATGAAGGGATTAAGAATCTTTCCACTTATTGGAAGGATAAGCAGGATAAACTAAGACCCTATCCAGAATGTTCTTATGTAAAATATTGTCATGTTACCTGTGAATATGGTCGCCGCATGTTGGCCAAAGAAGTGGCACGCCGAATTTTTAATAAATATTTTAAAAAGGATAGTAAAGACTTTGAAATTATTAAAAAAGTTATTCCAAAACTTCGCAGTCTGATTAAAGCAGAGTTAAATGATGAGGTTTTGGATGATGAATTAGTGGCTTGTGTTAAGGTGCAGTTGTTTCGGAGAATTAAATATCATACTTTTATAAAAATACACGATGTAACGATTCAAAAAAATCTCGAAAATACATGATAAGAGGGGAAAGTAGTATATGGGAGATGAATTTTCAGAAGATATGGAATATGATGTGCCGGAGGAAACTTTTGAAGAAGAGGTGCCGGAAATAGAGGAAGAGGAGATCCCGGAAGAAGAAGAAATTCTGGAGGAAGAGGAAATTCCGGAGGAAGAGGAAATTCCAGAGGAAGAGGAAATCCCAGAAGAAGAGGAGATTCCGGAGGAAGAGGAAATTCCGGAAGAAGAGGAGATTCCGGAAGAAGAGGAAATCCCAGAAGAAGAGGAAATTCCGGAGGAAGAGGAAATTCCAGAGGAAGAGGAAATTCCAGAGGAAGAGGAAAACCCAGAAGAAGAGGAGATTCCGGAGGAAGAGGAAATTCCGGAAGAAGAGGAGATTCCGGAAGATGAGGAAATCCCAGAAGAGGAGGAGATCCCGGAAGAAGAGGAAATCCCGGAAGAAGAGGAAATTCCAGAAGAGGAGGAGATCCCGGAAGAAGAGGAAATCCCGGAAGAAGAGGAAATTCCAGAAGAGGAGGAGATCCCAGAAGAAGAGGAGATTCCGGAAGAAGAGGAAATTCCAGAGGAAGAGGAAATGCCAGAAGAAGAGGGGGAGGTGCCAGAAGAAGAGGAGATTCTGGAAGAGGAGGAAATCCCGGAAGAGGAGGAAATCCCAGAGGAAGAGGAACTCTTGGAGGAAGAGGAAATTTCAGAAGAGGAGGAGATGCCAGAAGAAGAGGAAATCTCGGAGGAAGAGGAAATCCCAGAAGAAGAGGAGATTTCGGAAGAAGAGGAAATTCAGGAAGAAGGGTTGACGGAAATAGAAGATGACATACCGGAAGAGACGCCAGAGGACATTTCGGAGGATGAGTCATCAAATATGGATAATATTGATGTCGAGAAACAACCCGTTGATGACATTCAAGATAGTGAGGTAGAAGAAGCTGCTATTGATGCAGACAGTGAGGATACCGGGGAACAGTCAGTTGATGAGATTCAGGATAATGTGGTAGATGGAATGCCGATTGATGGAAACGATGAAATCATTGTTTATAATTCCGTAGATGATACTGAAAAAACAAACGATATACTTAATAATAATGAAACGGCTAATAGTTTGAGTGATTATATGAATTCGCATAATTATGGTCTGGATGATTTCGCCACATATTCACAAGACCCTGAATGGAGAAAATTGCAGAAACAAGCGTATCCGGATTATGAGCTGCCGCCACTTACGCAAGAAAATGCGCGCAATCAGTTGATTGATTATATGAATGCCAACAGCTATGGACTCGATGATTTTGAAACCTATTCACAAGACCCAAAATGGAGAGAGTTACAAAGACAGGCATATCCAGACTATGAACTGCCACCATTAAATAAACTTGATAATCTTGGACAATGGAGTGAAGTGCCGCCAGATTTATCTTATAAAGATAATTTAGAGGCAGCAAATCCTAATTATGAGTTGAGCGATGAATGGAAAGTAAATTGTCAAAGGTGTGTTCCTACATACGAAATGCGTTCACGAGGATATGATGTTACAGCATTCCCTTGTGTGGATGATAACGATTATTTGTCGTATCACCCATATGATGTATGGGAAAGTCCGGATGTAAGGAAGGCATCAGGGAATGGATTACATGATATCCAGGATTTAATGAGCAGTTGGGGAGATGGTTCAAGAGCCCAAGTTTGTTTGCAATGGGATATTGGCGAGGGAGGGCATACGTTTATGGCAGAACAAAGAAATGGAAAGACATACTTTGTAGACCCTCAAACGGGAGATACCGACGTAAGTTGGTATTTTGATGAAGCAAAACCAGGAAGTGTATCATTTTGCAGAACTGACCAGCTTATGCCGTCATCACGCATTTTAAATTGTTGTAAAGGAGTGAAAAAATGATTGATTTTAAGAAAGCAATAGAAATTGCACAAAAATATTATCAAGAAAAAGGTCAATTGGAATTAACGAAAATTTATGAATCGAAAAATATTTGGGTTGTATATGCAGGAAAAAAAGAGCAACCCAGATTTGGGAATGCAGGGATTGCAATAGACAAAGAAACAGGAGAAATTAGTAGCTTTATCCTGCCTTCACGTACGAATTTTGAAATCCTTAAAAATGCAAAAATGACAGAACTTAATTAGGAGGTAATCAAATGGCATTCTTTAATAGAAATCCAAACGAAGAAGCATATATAGGTGGTAAAAAGCACTGGACAGATGTGATTAAAAATTCTGCAAGTGGAGAACTGTTGATTTGGAGACAGCCGGAGGAAGATTTTAATACGAATTCTACATTGGTTGTTATGCCGGGAGAGAAAGCAGTTTTTGTCAAGGACGGAGTGGTAGAACAGGTTTTTGAGAAAGGAACGTATAAACTTTCAACAGAAAACTATCCTTTTATCAGCAGGCTTCGAAATGCGCTTTCCGGAGGTATCAGTACTTTCCACTGTGTCGTTTATTTTGTCAGAGATGCAGAGAGTAGAGAAATTTTATGGGGGACAGACAGTCCAATCAGCGTACGCGATAAGGTTTTTAATATTGTAACGGATGTACGGGTACGGGGGGCTTATAAACTCAAAATAGAAAATCCTGCTTTGTTTTTGGAAAAGCAAGTTGGAAATAATGTATTTTTTCAAGAACAGGAAGAAATAAATCTGTACTTTGAAAATATTTTGCGAGGTAAAATAAAATCTGCAGTTGCAAAATTTTTAAATGGACTTCAGCAGGATTTAATTGGTATTGATGCTTATTTAGATGAACTTTCAGAACAAATTACTCCGTACATAGAAGCAATTTTGGCTGAATATGGTCTGAAATGTACAGCCTTTGTACTTTCAGGAATGGATGTAGACAAGAGTAAATATGATGCAATTGATGTTTCGCAGATTTCTGCAATCGAAAAAATAAATCAGGCTCGTGGTGATAAGGCTGTTATGGACGTGTTAGGAAATGACTGGGGACGACAAAAAGCAGCAGATATTTTGGGGAATCTGTCTAATAATCCAGGCGCAGGTGGATTGGCAGCAGCTGGTGCAGGTATGGGTATGGGCATGGCAGCCGGAGGTGTGTTTAACAGTATGGCTCAGGAAATGTTTACACCTATGAAAAATCAGACACAGCAACAGCCGATTCATCAGACACCAAGCGGAAGATTTACACAAAAAAATACAGGAATATCACAGGGAATAAAATGTGTAAATTGTGGCAGTGAATGTGCTTCAGGAGCAAAATTTTGCAGCAACTGTGGTGCCCCTTTGAATCAAAAGGTATTTTGCGCAAATTGTGGAACTGAACTGGAACCAGGTATGAAATTCTGCAGCAATTGTGGCGAAAAGAGGAAAATTTGATATGAAAAGAAAAAATACCATGTGGTCGATTCTATATTTGATTTTTTTGGTCGTATTTAATCTTATTTTTTATACCCTTGGCGGAATCAATCGTCCGGCATCTGTTTGGATTTCTTACTTTTTTATTCACTTTGCGTATTTGTTTCTGCTGGCTACTCCGTTTTTTGTAAGAAAAGGGAGAGAAACGGGAACTTTTAGTGCTGTGTTAGGGTGGATTTCTGCGACTTATTTTGGGATAGAACTGGTTGTTGGTATCCTTTTTATTCTTATAGCTCCCAAAGGGATAAAAGGAGCATTGATTGTACAGGTGCTTATTTTGGCAGTGTATCTGTTTGTTTTGATATCCAATATGATTGCAAATGAACAGACCGAAACGGCTATAGAGCGTCATAGTAAGGACCTTTGTTATGTAAAAACAGCTTCTGTAAGAATGAGGAGCATTATGGAGAAAGTCGGAGACAGGGTTTTATTGAAAAAAATAGAAAAGGTATATGATGTCCTTCGATGCAGTCCGGTAAAATCTTCATCTGCTGCAAAAGAAATAGAGCAGCGAGTGTTTAAAGAATTAGATTCTCTGGAACGGGCGGTATCTATGGGAGATGAAGAGGGAATTAACACCAGTGCAGAGACGTTGTATGCTCTGGCCGTGGAAAGAAATTATCGGCTTATTTAAAAAAACGAAAGAAAAAGGGAGGAATATAAAACGATGAAGTGTCCATTATGCGGAAAAGAATATGAAGGAATAAAAATATGTCCTTCTTGTAATCTTCCATTAATTGATACGGAGACAAAACAGGCTGTTTCCTTACAACCGGAAAAAAAACATAAAAAGAAAAATCGGATGAAAGAGAATTCAGACAAAAACATTCAACCAGTTTTGGATTCTACCAGAATGTTTGAGGAATACGGGAAAGAAAGTAAGGCAGAAGAAACCGAAACGAAAATTGAGGCGGAAAAGCCGGAAGAGGGACAGATTCCTGACGTTCAAATTGAGGCAGAGAAAGAACAGGAAAAGGAAGATGTATATGGAAACAGTTTCGGAGATATTAACAGAAACTTTCAAGAACCTGCAAAAGAAAATTCTTCCTCAAATAAAGTTACCATTTCTTTCAATCCATTTTTAGTTGCAGGAGGCGCAGTGCTTCTCTTACTTCTGGTAGCCCTTATATTTATTGTAAAATCCTGTGGGAAAAATGATTCGGATTCTGTAGAACCGCAGTCTGATGTATATGTGGAAAGTTATCCTGAGCCAGAAGAGCCAATAGGGCAGACAGAAGAGAAAACGGAAGAGGTTGTTGATATGTCAGAAGTGGATTTGGATGCATATAATGCTTCTTATGTTCAGATAGAAGGCTGCCTGTTAGAAGAGGAAGGGAGCAGCAAGTTTACATTTGAAACTCCTTTGAATATTTATCTGGAAGACCGAGATGCTGGAAAAGCAGTTGTAGTAAGGAATATAGATGGTGTAAAGGTAGAAGATACCCATATTTTTGAGGGCGGTGATTATACAAATAGAAAAATGTTGTTGGAATGTAGAATTTGGAGAGAAAACGGTGAAGTTCAATTGTATCCGGAAACGATTATTCAAATAGAGCCCATGAAAGATGATGTGGGAATTCATGAGTATGGCTTTGTGATAGAAGACTGTACCTGGGAAGAGGCATGTCAAAAAAGTATGGATGCTGGAGGATATCTGGTGCGAATTAATTCAGAGGAAGAATATGAACATATTAAGAATTTGCTGAATGCAGGTGGCTATACCGATATTCATTTTTATCTGGGAGGAAAACGGACAGCGTCAGATACGACATATTATTGGGTGAATCAGGAAAATCAATTTATAGAATCCGGTTTGAATACAAGTGATTCCTGGGCACAGCTTTACTGGTACAATGGAGAGCCCAGTTTCGTAGATGTGGGTTCTGAGGCTACAGGTACCATTGAAGAAGATGTGATGAATTTATTCTGCGTATCCGGAAGCTGGTACTTGAATGACTCCTCAGCAAATCTGGCTGGAATGTATCCGGATTTGTTAAGTGGAAAAGTGGGGTACATTGTTGAATATGAATAAGAAAAAAATTTTAGTCCTTTTTGTATTACTGCTGGGGAGCTGTGTAATTTGGCGGTCGTGGAGCCTGTATCATACAGAAAAAGAGAAAAAGCAAGCATCTGAAAGAAAAATAGAAGCAGAAAAAGATTCAAAACCAGTTACTTCGAAGTCTGAAAAAGAGGAACCCGTAAAAAGAGAACCAACAAAAGAGGAATTGCTGGAACAGGAAGTGGAAGCAAAAATTCGTAATATGTCTGCAGAAGAAAAGGTAGCGCAGCTTTTTATGATTACGCCGGAAGCACTGACCGGAGTAGGACAGGTTGTGGCAGCAGGAGAAAGTACGAAAGCAGCACTGGAAGCTTGTCCAGTTGGAGGGATTATTTATTTTGCTCAAAATTTTGAATCACCGCAGCAGGTGAAGCAGATGACTGCAAATGTTCAACAATATTCCAGAAATCGGATTGGACTTCCATTGTTTTTGTCCGTGGATGAAGAAGGAGGAACCGTCACAAGGTTTGGAAGAAATCCGGCCTTTCAATTCGATGCTTCTGTCAATATGCGTGAATTGGGAAGAACCGGAGATACTCAGGCAGCTTACAATTTGGGAACAAAGCTTGGAACATTTCTTTCTGATTTAGGATTTAATATGGATAATGCTCCAGTTGCAGACGTTTTGAGCAATCCACAAAATACAGTGATTGGAAATCGTTCTTTTGGTTCGGACTGTCATATGGTGTCCGATATGGCTCTGGCAGAACTGAAAGGAATGAAAGATACGGGAGTGATTGGAGTATTGAAGCATTATCCGGGACATGGAGCAACGACTGCAGATACGCATACAGGATATGCCAGTACAGACGCCACTTTGGAGGAGATGAAAGAAAATGAATTAGTTCCTTTTATAGAGGGGATTCGTTCCGGTGCGGAAGTAATTATGGTGGCTCACATTTCCTGCCCGGGAATTACCGGTGATACGGTTCCTGCATCCTTATCAAAGAAGATGATAACAGATATTTTGAGAACTGATTTGGGGTATCAGGGACTTGTTATAACAGATGCACTGAATATGGGAGCTATTGCACAGGAGTATACTTCCGGGGAGGCTGCTGTTTTAGCTATGAATGCAGGTGCGGATATGTTACTGATGCCAGTGGACTTCCATGAGGCTTATGAAGCGGTTCTTTCTGCTATGCAAAGTGGAGAAATTTCGGAAAGCCGGATTGAGGAATCTTTAAAAAGGATTCTTTCTTTAAAACTTTGTATGGATGCCGGTTGAAATACAATGAAAAGTATCTCTGAAGACAGAAAACAATGGGCAGAAAAGGGGGACGGAAACAGCCGGAAAAGGGCTTTAACCGTTCCCCTTTCTTTTTCTTCGTGTTTGTGGTATGCTGAGAAAAACAGAGGGTTGTTTCATTTTGGACAGCCCCGATACAGGAGGTCTTATGAAGAAACGAAATGCAGCAGTGTATGCCGGTGTGGCGCTGACGGCCGTGTTGGTGCTGGGAGGCGCTTTTGGGATTAAAAAAGCTTTTTCTGAAAAGGAAGATAAAACGAAGAAAGAGAGCCGGGAACAGAACAGTGAAGAGGCCATGAAAGCAGTCTATCTGGAAAATCAGCAGGGCGATTTTATGTTTGTAGACTTGACAAATGAAACACCGTTTTTGGGAATTCTTCCAGAGGACGGAGTGTATAGCCAGAAGGAAGAAAAAATTTCCGGGGAAGATCTGAACAGCGGAGATGTGGTGCTTGTATGGGGCAGCGGAGTAATGGCTCAGTCTTATCCGGCGCAGTATAACGGAATTACGAAGATACAGGTAGAGGAAAAAGGAAATCAGAAGTATGTGGAGTCTTATAGCCACTATATGGAGGAATTTTTCCCGGCAGCAGATTTCAGCCAGATTCCTATGCTGGACGTTTCCTATAAACAGCCGGAGGCCATTGTAACGGCGGCTGTTTCCGATATGGGTGCGTATACCTGGACTTATGAAAAGGAAAACGGAGAAAAAGAAACCATAGCAACAGACACCGCCTATATTTTGCAAAGGGACAATATGACGGAGATTTCCCTGGAAAATGGTACAGAAATGGAACTGCTTTTCAGTCTGGCGCCGCAGAAAACAGAAGTCCTTCGATGGTCAATGGAAGAGTGGGAAAAAGCCAGACAGGAGAAAGATACGGCTGAAATTCCAGATGGAGAAACCGTACAGGTAACGGAAAATCAGGCGGGAAATCCGGTGATATCCTGTGATGCGGGGTATGTGTATCAGGTAAAGGGATACTGGGAAAACGGAGAGGCAGAATACGGATTTTATACGAAGGAAATGGGACAATAAAGGGAGGTTTTTCAATGCGTTTAGAGGAAACTTTACTACAGACAGCAAAGGAACTGGGGTTTGATAATTATCAGGTAATCGATACAGCGGCGCTTCATTTTGACGAGCGTTTCAGAATGTATTGTGAAACGAATTACTGTGGAAATTATGACAACAATTATTCCTGTCCTCCGGCTTGCGGAGAAGCAAAAGAGTTGGGGGATAAGGCGAGGGCGTTTGAGCGGGCTCTGGTTCTACAGACTATTACACCGGTGAAAGATATCACGAATGACAGTGAAACAAAGGAAATTAAACGCCGACATAACCAGATGACCTGGAGTCTGATTGAGAGTGTGGCCGGGGAAGTGGGGGAATATCTTCCGGCTATGGCAGGTCCCTGTCAGATTTGTTCTCCCTGTGCAAAGGAACTGGGAAAAGACTGTCCTTTTCCTCAAAAGAGAGCATCCTGTCTTTCTGCCTTTTGTGTCAAGGTAGACGCACTGGCGGAATACTGCAAAATTCCTTATTACTGTGAGGGTGAGGTGGCCTTTTTCAGTATTCTGTTTTTTCAGCAGAAATAGCGGGACATGCGAAATAAGAGAGGACAAAAACACAAAACAGGTGTATACTATACATAGAAAAGAATACAACAGGAGAAAATGAAATGGACAATGTAAACAAAGAACTGATTCAGAAAATACAGACCAGCCAGGAGGTGTTTACCATTCTTTCCAGAGCCACAAGACAACCGTTTGTTATCTGTGACCCGGAAAGTTTCAATGACCAGGTATGGATTTTTGAGAATAAGGAAGATTTGGAGGAAGCGGCAAAACCTCTGGCAGAAAACAAAAATCCCATCGCAGCCATTAAGGTAGAAAATAAGAGCTTTCTCAGCTTTTATACAGCCCTGTATACGCTGGGTGTCAATAGTATTGTCTACCATGAAAAAGAGAAAAAGACAGAATTAGATTTGGAGGATATCGTAAAAAAACCGGATTTTTCAGCTCTTCCGGAAGAGAAACGACCGCTTTTAAATCCTCAGCTACAGCTTTCCGGAATTTACTTTATGCAGGAATTCCGAAGAGGCGGAGACGTCAAGGAAAAGGCAAATCTGCCGGAACTGGAAGAAGAGGTTGCCGCAAACCTTGCCAAAAGCAAGTATCTTGTAGCAGTGGAAAAGCAGGGCGAAGAGGAGGCAGATAAAAAGGTTCAGGTTCCCTATGTGAAGAACCAGAACGGAGATATTTTCCAGCCTGTTTTTACGGATGCCGAGGAATTCAGAAAGTTTAATAAAGAAAAGAAATTTCAGGCACTTTTAGTAACCTTTGAAAATCTGGAAAAGGTACTGATTCCTGTAGCCAAAGGTGCAGTGGTCAATCCCCAGGGATTTAATCTGATTGTGCCAAAGGAAAAAATAGGGGCTATCAGACAGCGATTCGGCCTGTAGATTCTGAAACCAGGTTCGGGAAAGGAGATGTTGTCATGAAGATTGACATGCATTGCCATACAAAGGAGGGCTCCATAGACGGAAAAGTACCCATTGAGGAATATATTCGGCTGCTGAAAAATCAGGGATTCGGGGGAATGCTGGTAACAGACCACGATTCTTACGGCGGCTACCGGTACTGGAAAAAGCATATCAAAGGACAGAAATATCAGGACTTTGTAGTTTTAAAGGGCATTGAATACGACACCCTGGACGCAGGGCATATTCTGGTCATTATGCCGGAGAATATTAAGCTGCGTCTTTTGGAACTGAGAGGTATTCCGGTACAGATGCTGATTCCCATTGTACACAACTACGGAGGCATTTTAGGTCCGGCTCATCCCTGTGGGGAGAAGTTTATGAGCTTTATGAATGCCAAGGCATATAAGCGCAATCCTGACATTTTAAAGGAATTTGATTTCATGGAAACCTTCAATGCCTGTGAACCCCAGGAGGTCAATGACAAGGCAAAGGAAATTGCAGAGAAATATGATTTGCCGGGAACCGGGGGCAGTGATGCCCATAAGGCAGACTGTGTAGGTATGGCCTATACGGAAGTGCCGGACGACATTACCTGTGAAACCGATTTGATTGCCCATATTATCAAGGGGACAAAGCTGGAATGCGGCGGAACCATTTACACCAATACCACCAAGGAAAAGATTGGGAAGGCCAAGGCGGTTCTGTCCCATTCCTTCTGGGTATACAATAAAATCGGAGGCTGGAGCAAGGCCTTTAAGCGCAACAGTAAACTGAAAAAGGGATTTGTGGAAAGAGTAGATGTAAAAAAGGAAGAAAAGAATGAGTAAAAAAATAATTCATGCAGCACTTTTAGGTTTGGGAACTGTGGGAACCGGAGTTTATAAGGTTCTGAAAAGCCAGGAAGAGGAAATGGAACAGAAAATCGGCGCGGCAGTTGCCATTAAAAAGATTCTGGTAAGAAATCTGAAAAAAGCAGCGGCAAAACTGCAGGAGCCGGAACTGCTGACAGACAGCTGGCAGGAAATTCTGGAGGATGAATCCATTGACATTATCATTGAAGTAATGGGTGGTATCCATCCGGCAAAGGAATACATTACAGCCGCTCTTCGTGCGGGAAAACATGTGGTGACAGCCAATAAAGATTTAGTGGCCTCTTTTGGAGGAGAACTTTTGGACTGTGCTGCGGAGCACCACTGCGATTTCCTGTTTGAGGCATCTGTGGCGGGCGGCATTCCCATCATTCGTCCTTTGAAGCAGTGTTTGGCGGGAAATCATATTTCCGAGGTTGTGGGAATTGTCAATGGAACAACCAATTTTATTCTCACTAAAATGACCCAGGAACATATGGAGTTTGCTGATGCCTTGGCTCTGGCTACCAGACTGGGCTATGCTGAGGCTGACCCCACAGCAGATATTCAGGGTTATGACGCAGGGCGAAAAGTGGCTATTATGGCATCCATTGCCTTTAATTCCAGAGTAACCTTTGAAGATGTTTCTACAGAGGGCATTACCCATATTTCTTCCAAGGATATCCGGTATGCAAAAGAACTGGGCTGTGTGATTAAGCTGCTTGGTGTGGCAAAAAATGCAGAGAACGGAATCGAGGTTAAGGTACAGCCCATGCTGGTGCCGGAAGGCCATCCGCTGGCTTCTGTAAACGATTCCTTTAATGCGGTTTTTGTCCATGGAGATGCGGTGGACGACGCTATGTTTTACGGAAGAGGGGCAGGAGAACTGCCGACGGCCAGTGCCATTGTGGGAGATGTCTTTGACATTGTAAGAAATATTCTGTTTCAGTGTACAGGCAGAATCAGCTGCACCTGCTATAAAGAGCTGCCAATTAAGAAACAGGAAGAGACAGAGAGCCGGTTTTTCCTAAGGCTGCATGTAGATGATAAGCCGGGGGTTCTGGCGGGCATTGCCAGCGTACTGGGAAATTATAAGGTAAGTATTGCACAGATGATTCAGAAACACAGAAAAGAGGATTTCGCAGAAATCGTTGTCGTAACCTCAGAGGTCAGAGAAGGAAACTTCCATGACGCTATGCTGATTATTGAGGGCATGGAGGCTGTACATAAGATTTCCTCCGTTATCCGGGTATATGGAGAGCAGGAATGACAGAAAAACTATATTATCAGGACAGTTATCTGTCCGAATTTGAGGCAAAAGTATTATCCTGCGCCCAAAAGGGAAACAAATATGAGGTAGTTCTTTCGGGAACTGCCTTTTTTCCTGAGGGCGGAGGACAGACAGCAGACACGGGAATCCTTTCAGAGGGAGAGAAGACCGTGCAGGTTTTAGACGTACAGGAAAAAGAGGGAATTCTCGTACACGAAACAGACGGGCCGCTGACAGAGGGGGCATGGATAAAGGGAAAACTAAATTTTCAGGAACGGTTTATCAAAATGCAGGAGCATACCGGAGAGCACATTGTATCCGGAATTGTATACAAACGTTTCGGATACCAGAATGTGGGATTTCATCTGGGAAAAGAAGAAGTCACTATGGATTACAATGGCCCTTTGACGGAAGAGGAGCTGCGGGAAATTGAGTATGAGGCTAATCGGGCCGTGGCAGAGGATGTTCCCATTGTGGTGCTGGAACCTTCCAGAGAGGAACTGAAGGATATTTTTTACCGCAGTAAAATGGAGATAGAAGGTCAGGTGCGGATTGTGCAGATTCCGGGCTATGACAGCTGCGCCTGCTGTGCTCCTCATGTAAAAACCACGGGAAGCGTGGGTATGATCAAGATTACGGGTGCCATACGGTATAAAGGAGGTATGCGGCTTTCTTTGCACTGCGGTTTCCGGGCTCTTTTGGATTACCGACAGAAAGAAACCAGTGTGAAACAGATTTCCAACCGCCTTTCTGCAAAGCAGGAGGAGGTTTTTGAGGCAGTAAAAAGGATGGAGCAGGAGATTGCGGCTTTAAAGGAAAAGAACAAAAAGCTGCAGGAGAAGTTAGTGGCTGCCGCTTTAAAAGAGGAAGAAAAGAAACTGGCAGAACATGCGGGGGCCAATCTGATACTTTTTGTGGAAGATATGGACGCGGCTGCCATGCGGAACTTTGTGAATGAGGCAATGGAAAAGACGGAAGGTGTCTGCGGTGTGTTTGCCGGCACAGAGGAAAGCGGCTTTCGGTATGTACTGGGGCAGAGGGAAGGCAGTATCCACATGATTGGGAAACCGTTAAATGAAGCGTTTCACGGAAAAGGAGGCGGGAAACCGCCTATGATACAAGGCTCTTTGAAGGGAAACGAAGAGAAAATCAGAGCATTTCTGGAAGAAACAGAAGGCTGAAGCAGGAATAGTATGAAAAGCGCAGTTTGTAAATCACCCGTTTGGTGAAATGCAGGCTGCGCTTTTCTTTGTGATATATGCAGTTTCGAAAGATTTCTTAATACTATCTTAATACGAAATAAATTCAGATTAATACCTCCTTAATTTGGAAAGGAATACAATGTTACAGCAAGGAGGAAAAAAATTATGATGGATGTAATCATGATTGGAGTCCTGGCCGTGAGCTTCGGACTCGTCAAATTATTTGCAGATTTCTGCGAATCACAGGTAAAACCAAAGGACAAATAGGAGGAAGTAAGAAAATGATCGTTTTGGGAATAATAATTGCAGCCTTAGCGGGATATCTGGTATATGCATTGATTTATCCCGAAAAACTGTAATACAGAATCGAGAGGAAAAGACCAGGAGGAGAAGAAATGTTACAGATTATTTTAACACTTTCGATTTTTGTGATTCTTGTCATTCCTATGGGAAAATACATGTATCACATTACAACCGGACAAAAAACTTTTGCAGATAAAGTATTTGACCCGATAGACTCTTTTATCTATAAAATCTGCGGTATTAAAGGCACAGACATGGGCTGGAAAAAATATGCAGTAACCCTTTTACTGGCTAATGCAGTCATGATATTTGTAGGATATTTGTTTTTGCGGATTCAGAACCTGCCGTTTTTGAATCCCAATGGGATTGATTCCATGGAACCGTCTCTTTCCTTCAATACCATTATCAGTTTCATGACAAACACAAACCTGCAGCATTACGCAGGAGAAAGTGGTTTGTCCAATGCCAGTCAGATGTGTGTCATTATTTATATGATGTTTACCTCTGCAGCCACCGGCTATGCAGCGTGTATGGCTTTTTGCAGAGGACTGGCAGGAAGACAGATTGGCAACTTCTACAGAGATGTGGTGCGGATTATCACCAGAGTTTTGATTCCGCTGTCTTTCCTTGTAGGACTGTTTTTAGTCAGTCAGGGAACACCGCAGACTCTGGGCGGGAACCTTACGGTACATACAATAGAAGGAAAATTGCAGGATATCGCAGTTGGCCCGGTGGCAGCGCTGGAATCCATTAAACATTTAGGTACCAACGGCGGCGGTTTCTTCGGGGCGAACTCAACAACGCCTTTTGAGAATCCTACCATTCTTTCTGACATTACAGAGCTGATTTCCATGATGCTTCTTCCGGGAGCCTGCATTGTCACTTTTGGACATATGATTCATGATAAGAAGAAAGAAAAGGCTGCTTATGGAAAACAGGGAGCAGTGATTTTCGGAGCCATGGCGATTTTGTTTACGGTTGGTCTGGTTATCTGTTATCATGCGGAAATGGCAGGAAATCCGGTTATCGGAAATATGGGAATCGACCAGACAGCCGGCAACATGGAAGGCAAGGAGGTTCGCTTCGGTGTAGCCCAGTCTGCACTCTTTACCACGGTAACCACATCCTTTACCACCGGTACGGTCAACAATATGCATGATACCCTGACCCCTCTGGGCGGTATGGTTCCCATGCTGCATATGATGTTAAACTGTGTGTTTGGCGGAAAAGGCGTAGGTCTGATGAATATGATTATGTACGTGATTCTTGCCGTTTTTATCTGCGGTTTGATGGTAGGGCGTACACCGGAATATCTGAATAAGAAAATTGAAGGAAAAGAAATGAAGCTGGTGGCTATCTGTATTCTGATTCACCCCCTGCTGATTCTGGGATTTTCTGCACTTGCCATATCTGTACAGGCAGGTCTGGACGGCATTACCAATCCCGGCTATCATGGGCTTAGTCAGGTATTGTACGAATATGCCTCATCTGCGGCAAACAATGGTTCCGGATTTGAGGGACTGGCAGACAACAGTGTATTCTGGAATATGACTACAGGATTCGCTATGTTTTTCGGACGATACATTGCCATGGTGGCACAGCTTGCCATTGCAGGTTCCCTGCTTGCCAAGAGAAAGATGAACGAAACCATTGGTACACTGCGTACAGACAATGTGACCTTTATGCTGATTCTGGTATTTATCGTATATATTTTTGCTGCCCTGACCTTCTTCCCGGCATTGGCGCTGGGCCCCATTGCAGAGCATTTGTCTCTGTGGATGTAGAGGAAGAGAAGAGTGACAGGAACCAAAGGAGAGTAAGAAATGGCTAAAAATGAAAGGACAAAATTCATTACCAAAGATATTTTAAAATCATCAATTATCGGTTCTTTTCAGAAACTGGACCCACGTTATATGATAAAGAATCCGGTTATGTTTGTGGTGGAAATCGGCTTTGTAATTACCCTGGTGCTGACCTTTTTTCCAACCCTGTTCGGCGGTGATGCAAAGTATCAGCTTTATAACGGAATTGTAACGCTGATATTGTTTATAACCGTACTGTTCGCAAATTTTGCGGAATCTGTGGCAGAGGGAAGAGGAAAGGCACAGGCGGCTTCTCTTAAAAAGACCAAACAGGATACCAAGGCCAGACTGCTTTTGGCAAATGGTCAGGAAAAAATGATAAATGCGTCAGAACTGAAAAAAGACGATATCGTTCTGGTAAACGCAGGGGAAGTGATCCCGAATGACGGAGAAGTTATAGAAGGCGTTGCTTCTGTAGACGAATCTGCCATTACAGGAGAATCTGCTCCGGTAACCCGTGAGTCAGGAGGAGATTTCTCCTCTGTGACAGGCGGTACAACCGTAGTATCTGACTGGCTGAAAATTAAAATTGTGGCTGAGCCCGGAAAATCTTTCCTTGATAAGATGATTTCCCTGGTAGAAGGTGCAGAAAGACAGAAGACCCCTAATGAAATTGCACTGAACACGCTGCTGATTGTATTGACTTTAATCTTTTTGATTGTAGTGGTAACCTTACATCCCTTTGCAAGCTATCTGGGAGTTGAGATTCCTATTTCCTGGACCATTGCATTGATGGTATGTCTGATTCCAACCACCATTGGCGGACTGCTTTCTGCTATCGGTATTGCGGGTATGGACAGAGTAACCAGATTTAATGTTATCGCCATGTCCGGAAAAGCCGTAGAAGCCTGCGGTGATGTAGATACCATGATTCTGGATAAAACAGGAACCATTACTTATGGAAACAGACTGGCAGCAGAATTTTATCCGGTAAAGGGTGTAGAAAAGACAGATTTGGTGGACTACAGTGTTATGAGTTCCCTCATGGATACCACACCGGAAGGAAAATCTACAGTGGATTTGGGACGGCAGATGGGCTGCGCTTTAGACGAAAGCATTTGCAGTCAGATGGAATTTGTGGAGTTTACCGCACAGTCCAAAATGAGCGGCGTGAATTTAAAAGACGGTACAATGGTGAGAAAGGGTGCTTTTGAAGCCATGAAAACCTTTGCAAGAGAACTGGGCGGAGTGATTCCCGAAGATTTGGAAGGAATTGTAACCGAAGTTTCCAACCTTGGAGGAACGCCTTTGGTGGTTTGTGTAAATAATAAGATTTTAGGTGTCATTTATCTGAAGGATACGGTAAAACCAGGTCTGGTAGAGCGTTTTGAAAGACTCCGGGAAATTGGAATCAAAACCATTATGTGTACGGGAGATAACCCTCTGACTGCAGCTACAATTGCTAAAGAAGCAGGAGTGGACGGATTTATTGCAGAGTGTAAACCCGAAGACAAAATTGACGCTATTAAGAAGGAACAGGCAGAAGGAAAGCTGGTGGCGATGACCGGAGACGGAACCAATGACGCACCGGCGCTGGCGCAGGCAGATGTAGGACTTGCCATGAATTCAGGAACGCAGGCGGCCAAAGAAGCAGCAAACATGGTGGATTTGGATTCTGACCCTACAAAGATTCTGGAAGTGGTAGAGATTGGAAAGCAGCTTCTGATTACCAGAGGTTCTCTGACCACCTTTAGTATTGCCAACGATATTGCAAAATATTTTGCCATTATTCCGGCCATGTTTACCATGGTTCTGCCTCAAATGCAGATTTTAAATATTATGCATCTGGCAACACCGGCAAGCGCGATACTGTCCGCTTTGATTTTCAATGCCCTGATTATTCCGGGGCTGATTCCCATCGCCATGAAGGGTGTAAAATACAAACCCATGAAAGCGGAAAGACTGCTGTTGAGAAATATGGGTATTTACGGTTTGGGCGGAATTGTGGTGCCTTTTGTGGGCATTAAGATTATTGACCTTTTGGTAGCTCCGCTGCTGGCATTAATTGGAATGTAGGAGGAAGACACATGAAAAAGTCTTTGAAATCAATAGGTAAGATGTTAGGATTTTGTATTGTTTTGATGGTACTTTGCTCTTTTGTCTATCCGCTGGCCCTGACTGGAGTCAGCCAGTTGACCATGAAGGACAAGGCAAACGGAAGTCTGGTAGATAAAGAAGGAAATCCGGTTTCAGACCCAGAGGACGCAGTAGGTTCTTCCCTGATTGGGCAGGATTTTACAGAAGATTATTATTTTCAGCCCCGTGTTTCTACTGTAAATTACAATACTTATATAGAGGAAGAAAAAGAAAACGGAGACTATACGGGGGTAGCTTCCGGAAGTTCAAACTATGGAAATTCCAATCCGGATTTGAAAAAGCGCATGGAAAAAGATTTGGATGAATTTTTAGAAAAACATCCGGAGGTAAAGAAGGAAGATATTCCATCAGACCTTCTGACTGCTTCCGGTTCCGGACTTGACCCGGATATTTCACCGAAAGCTGCTGAAATCCAGATTTCTGCAGTAGCCGAAAATTCCGGATTATCCGAGGAAGAGGTTTCTGAAATTGTAAAAGACAATACAGAGCATAAGTTTCTGGGTGTTTTTGGAGAAGACAGAGTGAATGTTTTGAAATGCAATCTGGCAATCGCAGATGCTATGGGGATTTTAGATGGAGAATGAAAGACCGGATTCCCAACAATTGTTGAGGAAACTGAAATATGAGGAAGAGCAAAAACAGAAGAAAACCAGGGGAAAGCTGAAAATCTTTCTGGGGTATGCGGCCGGTTCCGGCAAAACCTATACCATGCTGGAGGCAGCTCATGAAGCGCTGCGGCATGGTGTGGAGGTTGTGGCAGGTTATGTGGAGCCCCATGCCAGACCGGATACCCAGGCGCTGACAGAAGGAATTGAAATGCTGCCCCCTATGATGGTGGATTACAAGGGCGTCAAGCTGCGGGAGTTTGATGTAGACGCAGCTTTAAAGCGGAAGCCAAAGTTAATGTTGGTGGATGAATTGGCGCATACAAATGCAAAGGGGTGCCGCAACGAAAAACGATACCAGGACGTAAAGGAATTATTACGTGCTGGTATCAACGTGTATACAACTCTGAATATTCAACATCTGGAAAGTCTGAATGACCTGGTAGGAACTATTACGCAAATCGAAGTTCGGGAGAGGATTCCTGACAGGATATTTGATATGGCGGACCAGGTTGAGGTGATAGATATTGAGCCGGATGAATTGATTGAGCGAATGAAGGAAGGGAAAATCTATGGCCGGCTGCAGGCGGAGAGAGCTCTTTCTAATTTTTTTAAACGGGAAAAACTGGTGGCACTCAGAGAAATCACGCTGCGCCGGGTGGCAGACCGCGTGAATCGGATTGCGGAAGAAGAGCGAAATGCTTTGGGAAACATGGAGTATCATACCGGAGAGCATATTCTGGCCTGTGTTTCTTCTGCACCCTCCAGTGCAAAGGTGATTCGTACTGCGTCTCGTTTGGCCTATGCGTTCCATGCCCAATTTACAGTGCTGTCTGTAGAAACACCGGAGCTGAAGCAGGCAGATGAGAAGACGAAGCGTGTGTTGAACCGTCATTTGGAGCTGGCCAGAGCTCTGGGGGCGAAGATTGTCACTGTATATGGCTCGGATATTGCACAGCAGATTGCAGAATATGCCATTGTGGGAAATGTGTCCAAGGTTGTTATCGGAAAAAACAACCGCAGGAGATTCTGGGAAAAGGGTAAGGTGGAAGTGCTGGAGACGCTGATGTATCGGGCGCCTAACATCGATATTTATATTATTCCGGACGGCAGGAAGAAGAATACCGGGAAGGAACCGGCAGGAAAGGGGAGACACCGGTCAGAACATTCACACACGGTAGCAGACCTGGCGGCTATTACAGGAGTTCTGCTGCTGACAACAGCGGTGGCTTTTGGATTTCAGAAACTGGGACTTTCTGAATCTAATATTATCATGACCTATATTCTGGGTGTTTTGCTGTCTTCTTATATTGCGGATAAAAAAATTTATGCTCTGTATTCCTCGCTTTTCAGTGTTCTGACATTTAATTTCTTTTTTACAGACCCTTATCTGAGCTTTAAGGCGTATGATAAAGGGTATCCGACTACGTTTGTTATGCTGTTTGTAGTAGGATTTTTCACAGCGAGTTTGACCAGAAAATTGAAGCAGCAGAATCGGGAAAGCGCGAAAAAGCAGTATCGAACTGAGATTCTGTTGGAAAACAGCCAGAAGCTGCGCAGATGTAAATCGAAAGCAGAGGTATGGAAGCAGGTGGCAGAGCAGGCAGGGAAACTGCTGAATCTGTCCATTCTCATTTACCCGGTGAAAAAAGACGGGCTTTTGGATTTGCCGCTTCTTTTTCCCAGAAAAGGCATGGAGCAAAGAACACTGGAAGAATTGGTGAATTTTCAGGAAAAAGCGGTGGTGCAGTGGGTGGCGGCTAATCATCACCGGGCAGGAGCCTGTACCCATACGCTTCCCGAGGCACAGGCCATGTATCTTCCTGTACAGGACGCAGAGGAGGTCAAAGGTGTTATGGGGATTCTTTTGGAAGAACGCAGACCAGTTCAGGATTTTGAGTATGGATTGCTGATTGCCATGCTCAATGAGGCCGGAGTCAAGCTGCAGGATGCACTGCCTGAGAAGCAGATAAAGTCTTCCTAGATGGGCAGGCCGTATATCCATACTCTTTTTTCGTCTGTTGACGTACCCGGAAAAATCCTTTATTATAAGCAGAGTTAAAGGATTAAATGCAGAGGAGTCTTTTCATGAATATTTTAAACATAGAAAATATCAGCAAAATTTACGGAGAAAAAGTGATTTTTGACCATGCGTCCTTTGGTATTCAAGAAGGGGACAAAATCGGTATTATTGGTATAAATGGTACGGGAAAAACCACGCTTTTGAAAATGGCAGCCGGATTGGAAGAACCGGATGAGGGACAGATTATTAAGCAGAATAATCTGCGGATTGCCTATCTGCCGCAAAATCCCCAATTTCCGGAAAATGCCACGATTTTGTCTTATATCCAGGACAGTGAGCAGCAGTGGAAAATAGAGAGCAATTTGAATAAGCTGGGGATTCTGGAGTATGATACGCCGATAGAATATCTTTCCGGAGGACAGCGGCGCAAGGTAGCTCTGGCTAAAGTACTGGCTTTGGATTTTGATATGTTGCTGCTGGACGAGCCTACCAATCATTTGGATGCGGAGATGATTGCCTGGCTGGAAGAATATCTGCGGGAATTTCGGGGAACCGTCCTTATGGTTACCCATGACCGTTATTTTTTAGACCGGGTGACAAACCGGATTCTGGAAATCAGTCATGGGCAGATGTACAGCTATCCTGCGAATTACTCCCAGTTTCTGGAAATGAAAGCGGAGAGAGAAGAAATGGAACTGGCCTCTGAGAGAAAACGGCAGAGTGTGCTGCGCATGGAACTGGAATGGGCCAAGAGAGGCTGTCGGGCCAGAAGTACCAAGCAAAGATCCCGATTGGAACGTCTGGAAGCGTTAAAAAATCAGAGTGCCCCGGTGAAGGACCAGACTGTGGAACTGGATTCCGTGGAAACCAGAATGGGAAAAAAGACCATCGAGCTGCATCAGGTGAGCAAAGGCTTTGGAAGTCTGAAAATTGCAGACGATTTTGAATATATCTTTCTGAAGAATCAGAAGGTGGGAATTATCGGGCCAAACGGCTGTGGAAAATCCACGTTTATGAAGATGCTGGCAGGTTTGGTGAAACCGGACAGCGGAACCATTGAAATTGGGGAAACAATTCGCATGGGATATTTTGCTCAGGAAGAGCAGCATATGGACGAAAAGCAGAGAGTGATTGATTATGTCAAAGATATCGGGGAGTATATCACTACAAGAGAAGGCAGAATCAGCGCCTCCCAGATGCTGGAGCGTTTTCTGTTTACACCGGATATGCAGTACGCCCCCATTGGTAAACTTTCAGGGGGAGAGAAGCGGCGGCTGTACCTGTTGGGTATCTTATGCGAAAATATCAATGTGCTTTTACTGGACGAGGCCGGGAATAATCTGGATATTCCTACCATGACGATTCTGGAAGATTATCTGAACTCTTTTCAGGGCATTGTGATTACCGTATCCCATGACCGCTATTTTCTGGATAATGTGGTGGACCGGATTCTGGAGTTTGACGGAAATGGACACATCTGTCAGTATGAGGGCGGTTATACGGATTACCTGAGTGCAAAAGGGCAAAGTGGACAGGCGCAGAGTGGTTCACCAGAGAAAAGGGCGGAGAACACAGAAAAGAAAGCGAACAAAGACTGGAAACAGAACCGAAGTACAAAGCTGAAATTCACCTATAAAGAGCAGAGGGAATTTGAGACCATTGATGAGGACATTACAGCGCTGGAAGAAAAAATTGCTCATTTGGATGAGGAAATTATGAAAAACGCCACCAATTCCGGGAAACTCAATGAACTGACACAGGAAAAGGAAGCGGCTGAAGAGCAGTTGGAAGAAAAAATGGACCGCTGGGTGTATTTAACTGATTTGGCGGAAAAAATAGCGGCGCAGTAAGAAACTGCGCCGCTCTGTGCGTTCTACAGGAATCTGCGAAGCGGAAGAATCACTACGCGCAAAACACCATAAAAAACTTTCTTTCCGGTGGTCATTTCTTTCGCTTTATAGTTTTCTCCATACTGATATTCTCCGTTTTCCTGCATGATTTTACTGTAAGTTTTGTCTGTTTCCACTTCTTTGCGTATCATGGAGTTCAGTGCCGGAGCATCCACGGCAAGCATAAGTTCCGTATCCTGGTAAGTGCTGCGCATATCCAGATTATAAGAGCCCAGAATGCTCATACGGTCATCCAGCAGGACAGCCTTGGTATGGCAGGAATGTTTTCCCATAAATTCATAGACCTTTACGCCGGTTTTTCGGATATTTTTCTGCTGATTGAGATAATCCGTACAGCCCCAGGGATTGGCACCGCTGGCTACGTCATTGGTAATGATTTCCACCGGAATATTTTTCTCCTGCAGAGAAGCCAGATCCTGATACATTTCTTTGCCGCAGATAATATACGGGGTGTAAATGGTTACCTCTTCCGCTTCGGACATAAGTTGGTGCAGAGCATACCACATCCAGGGCTCTTTGTTTTCCGATTCCAGAGGATTGCATAAAAGAGAAATCTTGTTAGTCTCAAAAGTTTTTTCTTCATAATTCCAGGGTTCATAAGCCTGGGGATACAGTTCCTGCAGGCGGCTGAAACGTTCCTTCAACTGTGCCGCAGCATCAGAGACCTTTTTCGTTTCTTTTTTGCACACAAAATCTTTGCTGTCTGAGAGTCCCCAGATGTTTTCAAAATAAGTTTTTACTTGAAAGAGAGAAGCGTCCGGATTGCTTTCCGTCTCATATACAAACAGTTCCCGGTCAATATTTTTGGAAGAAGAATAGTCCCCCAAAAAGAGATTCATGGTGTTTCTTCCGCCCAGAAGATACATCTGCTCATCAACAATTACATATTTGTCATGAAGCCGTGCCTGCATATCCCAGGGTTTTAAAAGGTTAATGGGATTGTATACTTTTACCTGAATATTTTCATGGGCTGCCAAAGCCTGGAACCATTCAGGGCTTTGCAGTTTCATGTCCAGAAGTCCGCTGAAACCGTCCACAATGACCCGTACCTTTACGCCGCGTTCAGCCGCATGGTACAGAGCTGCCATTACATCTTTTCCTGCCTTGTCGGCATTAAAATCAAAGGTGGAAAGAATGATTTCTTTTTGGGCGCTGTTTATCATGTGCAGGCGGTATAAGAGGGCGTCTGTGTTGTCAGGGATATAGGCGGCCCGTTCCGTCCCCACCGAAGAACTGTAAAATTCTCTCTCCGCAAACTGTTTTTTGAAAGATGCCGACACTTTTTTGTGAGGAATATAAGGTACCGTCAGAGCCCCTATATACAGAAGCAGAAACAACAGCAGTCCATGTCTTTTCAGAATTCGTTTCACGGAAAAACCGGAAATCTTATGCATGAGGAAAGCCTCCCTTTCTCTTTGGTGTCAAATTAGTCGCTTACAGGCGCAAGCAGAACTTTTCCGGTACCCCGGTATACATTTACCAGTCCTTCGCCGGAGGCCGCAGAGCCAATAAGGGATTTTCCGGAACGTTCTACCGTAAAGTCCAGACTTCCACTCCATGCAATGGCCATATTGCCGTCCACCTTCAGTACATCGTCCTGCAGGGTAATTTCTACCAGTTCTTCTTTCGGGCAGACTGATTCCAGGCAAACCACTCCGTTTCCGGAAAGTCCCAGGTTAAACAGGCCTTCATTTCCGGCTACTGCGGAGGAAAAGCTGGAACGCATAACCGCCTTCTGGCGAATGGAAGAGTCGCAGGCCAGGAACAGGCCGTCATCCAGCACCACAGAACCGTTCCAGTCCTCCAGATTTAAAAGCAGCAGATGCTTGTAGGTAGGCTCTAATACCATGACGCCGTCTCCGGTGTATTCCGGTTTGATAGCAGATTCTCCGGTGACTTTTCCCCGGACAGCTTTGCCAAAGAAGTCACCGACGCCCTTAATTCCCGTGACCGCTTTGACATTTCCAACCATCCACTGCATAGCGCCTGACTGGACGGTAACCCGGGCTTTGCTTAAATCGCAGACAACCTGTCTTTTGCGTACATTCATGGCATTGCAAAAATAAGCAGCCGCTGCGTTGTTTGGCATAACGCTCAAATCCCTCAGATATTCGATAACCGTAAAAGGTCCGGCGCTGTCCAGAACGCGAATATCATCGTTGTTTGTAAAATTAGAAATTTGAAACATAAAAACACCCCTTTCGAATAAAAAATATAGTGTCTATTTTCTGGATATAAAATCCGGAAGACCGTCAGAACCCAGTGGGATTTCTACTGCGCCCTGAATCAACGGAAGGGCATAGGCGAAGAAATCTTCTGTGACATCAGAACCATCTTGGGAAATCCATTCCAAAGGCACAGTTTTTTCTTTGTTGCAGATTTCGTTTACATCTTCCAGCCCCAGCGTCATACGATAAGGAAGATTGGAGGTACGCACATAGGAAACCATTTTTCCTGTTTCACCTTTTAAGGCAGCTTTTACGCCAAAGGCACCGGCCAGAACAGCTTCTTTCTGGTCTGTAGCGGACATCATGGAAGCGGAGCAGCGCTGGCTTACGTTTAATTCGACGGAGCGGGCTTTCACATTTAAGCGGTTTCTTACCAGGTTTTCCAGGTATTTGCCGCAGCCGGCCAGCATTTTGTGACCGAAAGAGTCTGTGCCTACGCTGTTGTCGTATTCACAGATAAAAGTGCCGTCTTTGTCATGAATACCTTCTGATACACAGACAACTACGTTGGGGTTCTTCTCAAAAGCTGCTTCTATTTTTGCAAGAAAAGCTTCCTGGTCAAAAGCAGTTTCCGGAAGATAGATAAGAAGGGGATTGTCGTTTGCATGTTTTCTGGCCAGTGCCCCTGCTGCGGTAAGCCAGCCGGCGTGGCGTCCCATAATTTCAATAATAGTGACAGATTTTGTCTCGTAGACGTTGGCATCTACGGTGATTTCCCGTACGGTAGATGCTACATAACGTGCCGCGCTTCCGAAGCCCGGTGTGTGGTCTGTCAGCACCAGGTCATTGTCTATGGTTTTCGGTTCCCCGATGACGCGGATGTTGCTGCCTGTCTTTGCTGCATACCGGGACAGTTTGCTCACCGTATCCATGGAGTCATTGCCGCCGATATAGAAAAAATACCCAATCTCAAGCTCTTCAAATTTCCGGAAGAGGAGAGGGTATACCGGGTCATTTAAATCTTCGGGAAGCTTGTAGCGGCAGGAGCCGAGATAAGCTCCGGGTGTGGTTTTCAGTTTTTCCAGTTCATCGGCGCCAAGGGCCTCTTTGAAATCCAGAAAACGACCTGTCAGAAAACCTTCGATGCCGTTTAACATTCCGTAAACACGCCCGATGGATTCCTGCCGCATGGCTTCTGATACCACGCCGTAAAGGCTGCTGTTAATGACTGCGGTAGGTCCGCCGGACTGTCCTACAATTAAATTTTTTCTGTTCATATATAAAATCCTTTCCTGTGTTTTCTTATTTACAAATTTTATACTTTGGTGCTTTTTCATTATAGCATGGAATCTATGAAATTGCATTAAGAAATGCTTGCCTGAAAAGGAAAATGTGTTATAATGGTTTCAGCACATTAAATAAATGGAGGTCATGAATTATGTTAGTATCAGCAGCAGAAATGTTGAAAAAAGCAAAAGCAGGACACTACGCAGTAGGACAGTTTAACATCAACAACATGGAGTGGACAAAAGCAGCTCTTTTAACAGCAGAAGAATGTAAATCCCCAATCATCTTAGGTGTTTCCGAAGGTGCAGGAAAATATATGTGTGGTTTTAAGACCGTAGCCGACATGGTAAAAGCCATGATGGAAGAACTGAACATCACAGTTCCGGTTGCTCTGCACTTAGACCACGGTACATATGACGGATGCTACAAATGCATCAAAGCAGGATTTTCTTCTATTATGTTCGACGGTTCTCACTACCCAATCGAAGAAAATGTAGAAAAGACAAAAGAACTGGCTGGCGTATGCAAAGGCCTCGGACTTTCTCTGGAAGCAGAAGTTGGTTCTATCGGCGGAGAAGAAGACGGTGTTGTAGGTATGGGCGAATGCGCAGACCCGAAGGAATGTAAAATGATTGCAGACCTGGGCGTAGACATGCTGGCAGCAGGAATCGGAAATATCCACGGAAAATATCCGGAAAACTGGGGCGGACTTCGCTTTGACGTTCTGGATGACATTCAGAAATTAACAGGTGAAATGCCATTAGTTCTGCACGGCGGTACAGGTATCCCGGCTGACATGATTAAAAAAGCGATTGATTTAGGCGTATCTAAAATCAATGTAAACACAGAATGCCAGTTATCTTTCGCAGAAGCTACCAGAAAATACATCGAAGCAGGCAAAGACAACGAAGGAAAAGGATATGACCCTCGTAAATTATTAAAACCTGGTTTTGACGCTATCTGTGATACAATCAAAGAGAAAATGGAACTCTTCGGTTCTGTTGGAAAAGCATTTGAATAAGAAGATAAAAACTCCAGAATAGAATATGCAGAGGTTCTGCCATTTGGGCAGAAAAGAGAAAACGGTATGGCCCGGATAGGGGGCTGTACCGTTTTTATCAGGAGAAAAATATGCAAAAGAATTTTACAAAAGGAAGTGTTTTGAAAGCACTTATGGCTTTTTCCATGCCGTATCTGCTCAGTTGTTTTTTGCAGACCTTTTACGGTATGGCAGATTTGTATGTGACAGGGCAGTATAACAAAGCGGCGGCTATTTCCGCTGTTTCCATAGGCAGCCAGGTGATGCATATGCTTGCCGTGGTGGTAGTGGGGCTGGCTATGGGAACCACAGTGCTTCTGGGACAGGCTGTGGGAGAGAAGAATCAGGAAAAGGCCGGGAAAATTGTGGGAAATACGGTGGTTTTGTTTCTGGCGGTATCTGTGGTGTTTACAGGGCTTTTACTGCTTGGCACAGATCAGATTATGGAGTGGGTGGCTGTGCCGAAAGAAGCGTTGGCACAGACGAAAAGCTATCTGACCATTTGCTTCTGCGGGATTCCCTTTATTACTGCCTACAATATTTTAAGCTGTATTTTCAGAGGCATGGGGGATTCCAAAAGTCCCATGTACTTTGTGGCAGCGGCCTGCGTGCTGAATATTCTGCTGGATTTCCTTTTTATCGGAGGATTTCAGATGGCGGCGACAGGGGCGGCTCTGGGGACAGTACTTTCCCAGACGGCCAGTGTGATAATGGCATTTGCGGTCATTCGGAAGAAAAAAGAATTTGCCTTGTATCTGACAGGAAGAGATTTGAGACCGGAAAGAGAAACCCTGAGGAAAATTCTGAAAATTGGTGTGCCTGTGGCCTGACAGGACGGATTTATCCAGATTTCTTTTATCTTAATTACGGTCATAGCAAATCAGAGAGGCGTTGTGGCAGCGGCAGGCGTGGGGATTGTGGAAAAGGTTATCAGTTTTCTTTTTCTGGTTCCCTCTGCCATGCTGTCGTCCATTTCGGCTATTGCAGCACAGAATGTAGGTGCAGGAAAACATGAGAGGGCAGAGAAAACCCTGGGATATGGGCTTTTGATTTCCGTGTCCTTTGGGATTGTGGCAGCCTTGGCCTGCAATCTGGCGCCGGAGATGATATTAGGCTTGTTCTCTAAAGAAAAAGATATTATTTTTATGGGAAGCCAGTATTTGAAGGCTTATGCACTGGACTGTGCCATTGCGGGGGTGCATTTCTGCTTCAGCGGTTATTTCTGTGCTTACGGAAAATCTACGGTTTCTTTTCTGCACAATTTGATTTCCATGGCTGCTGTGCGGGTTCCGGGGGCTTATCTGGCGGCAGTATATTTTCCGGATACCCTGTACCCTATGGGATTGGCGGCGCCGGCGGGCTCGCTTTTGTCATCGGTTATCTGTATGGCTGTGTTCTTGTATTTCAGAAAGAGGAGAATCAGACAGTCCTTGTGAAAAAGGGCATGTTTTTGCTGGTTTTTGCATAGGCTTTAAAAACGGAACAAGGACAGTCTTTTGATATGCAGGAATTTGTTCACGGACTGCAGCGGTTTGTATGGGGACCTGGAATGCTGGTGTTTTTTCTGGCAGCAGGTATCCGTTTTACCCTGCAGTCCCGTTTTTTTCAGCTTCGGAAACTGCCTTTTTGGCTGAAAAGCACACTGGGTTCTCTGAAGAAACAGGAGGAATCAGAAAGAAGAGAGGAACACTCTATTTCGCAGTTTCAGTCTTTCTGTACGGCACTGGCGGCCACTTTGGGAACGGGAAACATTACGGGAGTGGCAACAGCGCTGATGTTTGGCGGGCCGGGAGCGATTTTCTGGCTTTGGGTTTCGGCTTTTTTTGGTATGATGACCAGTTATGCGGAAAATTTTCTTGGAATAAAATACCGCTACAGAGACGAAAAGGGACGCTGGAAGGGCGGCGCCATGGTTTATATGGAACGTGGATTACAGTGCCGGCCGCTGGCTGTGGTTTTTGCTGTCTGCTGTCTGGGGGCGTCTTTTGGCATGGGGAACATGGTACAGGGAAATTCTATGGCTCAGGGGCTTTGGGAGGCTTTTCACATTCCTCCCTTTGTATCCGGATGTATCTGTATGGTGTTGGTTGCCGTGGCCCTTACCGGCGGAGTGAAGAGAATTGCGGCTTTTACGGAAAAGCTGGTTCCGCTTATGGCAGCGGCCTATCTGGGCGGAGCGCTGGTGGTGCTTTTTGTTTACCGGGAGCGGATTCCAGAGGCGTTTCGGCTTATAGTTACAGAGGCGTTCCGGGTGCAGGCGGCGGCAGGCGGGATTGCCGGATATGGCATGGGGCAGGCTGTCCGCATGGGAATTGCCAGGGGAATTTTCTCCAATGAGGCGGGGCTTGGCTCTTCTGTTCTGGCCCATGCCAATACGCAGGTATCGTCGCCCCAGGTGCAGGGGATGTGGGGGATGGCAGAGATTTTTATTGACACCATGGTAGTTTGTACGGTGACAGCGTTGGTACTTTTGGTCAGCGGTGTGTATGAACCCCAGGGATTTCTGTCCCGGATACAGACCGGCGGGCCTATCACAGACGGAACTACGCTGACAGGAATGGCTTTTGCCACAGTAATTCCCTGGGGGCGGCAGTTTTTGGCAGCAGCTACGGCACTTTTTGCTCTTGCTACCATTCTGGGCTGGTCCTGCTTTGGGGAACAGACGGCAGAGTACCTGGGGAAGGAAAAAGGAGTGGCCCTGTACCGGCTGGTTTACATTCTGGTGACCCTGCCGGGGTGCATACTGGCGCCCCAGATGATATGGGAACTATCGGATGCCTTAAATGGTATGATGGCTGTTCCAAACCTGCTGGCTCTGTTTTTTCTGGGGCGGGAAGTGCGGTATGAAAATGCGAACAAAGAAACCGGATAGAAGGAAATACTATAAAGAAACGATAAAATAAAGTGTAAGGAAAGGTTTTTCTTCGTCGTTTTATACAATGAAAAAAACAAAAAAATTCCTTTTTTTTCTAAAGAAGGGTTGTTTTTATGAATTAGTTGCGTTAAACTGAAAAAGGCAGACAAAGATAATTATCCTGAGATACTTGGAGGAAAAAAGATTGAAATTGAAAGAACTAAAGAGAGTGCTTGCCCTATCCATGGCATTTACGCTGGCGGTTCCTGCCAATGTATATGCAGCAGAGGTGCAGGTACAGACAGAGGGCAACAGCCATTTAGAATCAGAGACCCCGGAACAGCCGGAAGCTCCACAAGAGAATCAGACGGAACAGACGCCGGAAACACCGGAAGGTGAGAATAGCGGTACAGATACAGAAACCCCGGAGCAGCCGGAAACCCCAGAGACCCCGGAGACACCAGAGACTCCGGAAACCCCGGAGGTTCCGCAGCAAGAGACCCCGGAAGCATATGAGCAGAGAACGGGCTACCAGCTGCCGGAAGGTCATCATTATGTATTGGACGCAAATGGCTTTGTGATATTACTGGAAGACGGTTCTCCTAAGGTGGAGGCAGACCAGCCGGAAGTTCCGCAGCAAGAGACCCCGGAAGCATATGAGCAGAGAACAGGCTATCAGCTGCCGGAAGGTCATCACTATGTGTTGGATGCAAACGGCTTTGTGATATTATTGGAAGACGGTTCTCCTAAGGTGGAAGCAGACCAGCCGGAAGTTCCGCAGCAAGAGACCCCGGAAGCATATGAGCAGAGAACGGGCTATCAGCTGCCGGAAGGTTATCATTATGTGTTGGATGCAAACGGTTATGTGATTTTGTTGGAAAACGGTTCTCCGCAGATTGCAGCAGATGACACTTCTGCACCGTCTACCAATGAGGAACTGGTGGCGGATCAGCAGATATATGAAGTTCCCCAGCTGGTAGAGGACTTCCGCTTCTGGACCGTGGCCAGAAAATACGCTTTTGCAAAAGATAGTCTGGAAATCAAAGAGGAAATGAATCAGGAATCCCGCAGTGTGGGAACTTTGGACAAGGAAGGCGTGTGCTATATTCTCAAAGAGGAAGAAGACGGCTGGTTATATGTGGAATCCGGCAAAGTCAGAGGATTTGTAAAGGCAGACACCGTGACGACAGGCGAGGACGCGCAGAAGATTCTGGAAAAATACCAGAAGAAAGCCAAAGAAAAAGCAGAGAAAGAAAAGAAAACTTATACGGGAATTGAGGGAACAGCTCCGGTCGCAAAGGAACTGGTGCCTTATCTGGAAAACAAAGCTTTTCTGCATCTGAGAGCTACGGTAAATCAGACGGTTGTACAGAAAGATTATGCGCTGACCACAGCAAGTCTCCTTAATGTAAGAGAGGGAAAAGGCACAGACAGCCGTATTGTGGCAACGCTTACCAGAGGAAGTCTGGTGTATGTCATTGCGGACAAGGACCAGGATTGGATTTACATAGAGTCCGGAGATGTCCGGGGATTTGTAAGCCGTGAATACCTCAACATGGCAGATACGGTTAAGACAGAAGTAGAGCAGAAAGGTGAAGAGACTTACACGACAGCGGAGTCTCAGATTGAGCAGGATGAAAACCAGGCCCGCTATTATACACTGACCTCCATTAAGTCCGGTATTCCGGGGGGAGAAGTGCGAAACTCCATCGTGGAATTTGCTTCTCAGTTTATCGGAAATCCTTATGTATGGGGCGGTACCAGTCTGACAGACGGTGCAGACTGCTCCGGTTTTGTACAGAGTATTTACAAGCAGTACGGCTATGACCTGCCCAGAGTGGCAGAAGACCAGGCTCAGTATGGTACCAAAATTGCCGTAGAAGATGCGCAGCCGGGAGATTTGATTTTCTATGCTAAGGACGGATATATTTTCCATGTGGTCATGTATGCAGGAAATGGCAAGACCATTGAAGCAAAGGGAACGAACTATGGTATTGTGTCCGATGATGTAAATTCCAACTGCGCAGTATGGGCCACCAGAATTCTGGACGATACCAGAACCGTATACGGCAGCAGTGATATTGCAGAAGTCAATGCTACAGAAGATATGTACGGCGAGTTGTTAGGAAACTTTAAACTGACTTACTACTGCTCCTGCGAGATTTGCTGTGACGTGGAAACCGGTATTACCGCAACGGGCACACCGGTTGTAGAGGGACAGACAATTGCTGTAGACCCAAGTGTGATTCCATACGGAACCAAAGTCATTATTAACGGCCATGTATTTACTGCAGAGGACTGCGGCGGTGCAATTAAGGGCAACCGCATTGACGTCTATGTCAGTGACCATGACAGAGCCAATGCACTGGGCGTAAATTATGCAGATGTATATTTGATGAAATAAGCATACAGAAAAAGCAGAAGGAACTGTGTCAAAGCGGTTCCTTCTGTTTCGTTCATTGACATGACAGCAAGGCCGTTTTATAATTTAGTACAACGAATCAGAAAAAGAGAAAAGGGGGAATCTGTATGCAGATTTCAAGCCGTTTTACCATTGCCGTACATATATTGCTTTGCATAGATACGTTTCAGGGGAAATACAAACTCACCAGTGAATTTCTGGCATCCAGTGTGCATGTGAATCCGGTGATTATCCGAAAAATTCTGTCCCAGCTGAAAGCCGCCGGAATTGTGGAAGTGCAGAGGGGAAGCGGAGGCGCGTCGATTGTGGGAAAGCTGGAAGAAATCAGCTTTCTGGATATTTATCGTGCGGTAGAATGTGTGGAAAAAGAGGGTCTTTTTCATTTTCATGAAAGTCCCAATCCCCTGTGTCCGGTGGGAAGAAATATTCATCAGGTGCTGGATGGCAGACTTATCCAGGTACAGAATGCGTTAGAGAGAGAACTTGAAAAAATGACGCTGGCAGATGTGGTAAAAGATGCCAGAACCTGTATGGCAAAAGAAACAGAATAGAGAAAGACAGTGCCTGTCAGAGGACATGCTCCCTTTTAAGCAAATGTTGAAAAAGGAAAACAATTTGCTTGGAAGGGAATTTTTTATGGCAAAATGAAAAAAATAAGGTTGTAACTATTTACATTACAATTAAGAGGGGTTATACTGTCGTTGTAAATAAGGTTATTACAACGAACAAATGAAAAAGGAGCATAACATCATGAATGAAGTCGTAAAATTTTTACAGGAAAACCCGGTACAGTATCTTGCAACCATTGGACGTGACGGAAAGGCAAAATGCCGTCCCTTTATGTTCTGCTTTGAAAAAGAGGGGAAATTATGGTTTTGCACCAATCACACCAAGGATGTTTTTAAGGATATGAAAGAGAATCCCTATGTGGAAGTGACTGTATCCAGCCCGGATTATACCTGGATTCGATTGAACGGAAAAGCTGTTTTTGAGGATAATCGGGAGGTAAAAGAAGCCTGCATGGAGAATCCTATTGTAAAGGGACAGTACGAAACCGCAGACAATCCGATTTTTGAAGTGTTTTATTTGGCAGAAGCAAAAGCGGTTCTTGCAGATTTCTTCGGTAACCCGCCGAGAACCTATACATTTTAAGGATATTTTATAAGAGAAACGGGGGATTTTTATGACTGCACAGGAATGTTTGAAGTATATTGTGAAGGAACTGCATACTGTGGTGTTTTCCACAGTGGATGAAAAAGGCTATCCCGTCACTTGCGCCATTGATATGATGGATGGAGATGAAAGCAGTCTGTATTTTCTGACGGCCAGAGGAAAGCAGTTCTTCAGTCGCCTGAAAGCCAACAGACATATTGCGTTTACCGCCCTCCGGGGAAAAGATACCCTTTCCAGTATAGCGGTTTCCGTACAGGGAGAGGCAAAAGAACTGGGCAGCGGCAGAGTGGAAGACTTGTTTCAGAAAAATTCTTATATGTATGAAATTTATCCCACACGACAGTCGAGAGAAGCTTTGACCGTTTTTCAGATTTACAGGGGCCGGGGGGAATGGTTTGATTTGTCAAAAAAGCCCATAGAGCGCTTTGACTTTTCTTTCGGAGAAGCCAGCCGGAAGCAGGAGGGATATGTGATTACCCGGAAATGTATTCACTGCGGTGTGTGCAGTCAGACTTGTCCCCAGCAGTGCATTGACGTCGCTGCCGGGGTTATCAGGCAGCAAAATTGTCCGCACTGCGGAAACTGTTACCGCAGATGTCCGGTTAAAGCTGTAGAAAGGAGAGGACGAGGTGACACAGAGTGAAAGAAGACTTAAAAAGTGTATCCATAACAAATTGTGATACATAAAGTGTTGAATTTTCAAAATCTTCCAGTATAATTAGGGGCAGAAATCATAACAGGATATAAGTTGCGCAAGCATTCATAGAGAAACCGGTGCAAGTCCGGTACGGTCCCGCCACTGTAACAAGGAGTTTTTGCAGCGTATGCCACTGAAGGAAAACTTTGGGAAGGTGCTGTAGAAGCGGTGAGTTGAAGTCAGGAGAACTGCTTATATCTTTGGGAAGTTTCTCACGGCTGATGAGAACTCTTAAAATACGGTTAGGTATAAATAACAATATCGAATTTTATGAGTAGAGACAGTCTGTATATGCATATATCAGATTGTCTTTTTGCCGTTATAAAAACAGGAGGTGGAAGATTTTGAAAAAAGAAAACCTGGGCAGGCGGCTTTTGCAAATCGTAATTGTGCTTTTTGGAATCAGCTTTTTTACCTTTGGCCTGACCTATTTGTCCCCTGGTGACCCGGCGGAAATTATGCTTACCGAATGCGGAAATATTCCCACGCCGGAGCTTCTGGAGCAGACCAGGGCAGAACTGGGGCTGGACAAGCCTTTTCTGGTGCAGTACGGAAACTGGTTAAAAGGGGTGCTGACCGGTGATATGGGAAAATCCTATTCCATGAAGGTTCCGGTAGTGGAAAAACTGGTATCCTGCTTTTTTCCTACCCTCAAGCTGGCACTGGCATCTTTGCTTATTATGATATTGTTTTCCATACCATTGGGAATATTGTCAGCAGTTTATCACAACCGCTGGCCGGACTATCTGGTGCGGGGCCTGACTTTTTTCGGCGTTTCGGTTCCCAATTTCTGGATTGGTCTGATTCTGCTCAGTATTTTCGGGGTGCAGCTTCGGTGGGTGACCGTGTCCGGGGGAAGTACCGATTTTAAATCCCTGGTGTTGCCGGCTGTTACCCTGGCCATTGCCATGTCTGCCAAATACACCAGACAGGTGCGGATTGCCGTGCTGGAAGAGCTGCAGCAGGATTACGTTACAGGGGCTCGTATGAGGGGGATTTCAGAGAAAAAGATTTTGTGGAAACATGTGCTTCCCAATGCTACGCTTCCTCTGGTAACGCTTTTGGGGCTTTCCCTGGGCAGTCTGCTGGGCGGAACGGCAGTGGTGGAAATTATTTATAACTGGCCGGGGCTTGGAAGTATGGCGGTAAAAGCCATTTCCTGCAGGGATTATCCTTTGGTGCAGGGCTATGTTTTGTGGATTGCCCTGCTCTACATGGGCATTAATCTTTTGGTAGACCTTTCCTATGAACGGCTGGACCCAAGACTGAAGGAGGAGCGGTAAGTGAAAATTTGGAAATTTTTGAAGACAAACAGGCAGTTTACACTTTTTCTCACACTGGCTCTGGGGATTGCCGCCATTGCCGTATTTGCACCGTGGATTGCTCCCAAAGATCCCTACGAGGCGGTGATGAGCCATTCTTTGCAGGCGCCGGGAGGAGAATATCTCTGCGGTACGGATAAGCTGGGAAGAGATGTGCTTTCCAGAGTTATCTACGGCACCCGTTCTTCTCTGGTCATGACCCTTTGTCTGGTTGCCGTGATTTTTGTGGTGGGAACTGCGCTGGGAATTCTGGCCGGATATTTCGGCGGGTTTGTGGATGCCGTGATTATGAGGATTGCAGATATGATGATTTCCTTTCCCGGACTGGTGCTGGCTATTGCCATTGCAGGTCTTTTAGGACCCAGTATGGTCAATGCCGTCCTTGCCATTTCGGCAGTGAGCTGGACAAAGTATGCCAGACTGGCTCGAAGTATGGTGCTGAAAATAAAGAAAAATCTTTACATTGAGGCAGCCGTAGTAACAGGAACCCGAAATCATAAAATCATTCTGAACTACATTTTGCCCAATATGATTACCACCATGGTGGTGACTGCGGCAACAGATATCGGAACCATGATGTTGGAACTGGCGTCCCTGTCCTTTCTGGGATTCGGCGCCCAGGCTCCGGTTCCCGAGTGGGGGCTTATGCTCAACGAGGGCAGAACTTATCTGACCAAGGCTCCCTGGCTGATGTTGTATCCGGGAATTGCCATCGTCATTGTGGTTGTTGTGTTTAATATGCTGGGAGACAGTATCCGTGATATTTTAGACCCCAGACAGGAAAAGAAAAGGAGAGCGTAATGAAAAAGAAATGGGTAAGAAGAATATGCAGCACTCTGTTGGCAGGAAGTATGGCGGCGTCTCTGCTGACCGGATGCGGGAGTGGAAACGGAGAAAAATCAGAAGGCAGTGCCTCCTCCTCTTCTGCACAGGAAAAGCAGGAACTGACCATTGGTGTAACCAGCTTTGCAGATACACTGGAACCGACAGAGCAGTATTTCAGCTGGGTGGTATCCCGGTATGGAATCGGTGAAACACTGGTAAAATTTGATGAAAAGGGAGAGATTGTACCCTGTCTGGCAGAAAGCTGGGAAAATAGCCAGGACAAGCTGACCTGGACTTTTAAAATCCGTGAGGGCGTGAAGTTTTCAAATGGAGAAGAAATGACACCGGAGCTGGTAAAAGCCTCTCTGGAGAGAACCTTTTCTCTAAGCGACCGTGCGGAAACCTTTTTCGCGCCTGCCTCCATAGAAACAGAGGGACAGAGTCTGAAAATCACCACCAAAGAACCGGTGGCAGTCCTTCCGGGCAGCCTTGCGGATCCGCTGTTTCTCATTGTGGATGCCAATGCGGATACGGAGTCCTTTGCCATGTCCGGTCCTATCTGCACAGGACCTTATGCGGTGGAATCCTTTAGCCCCACGGATTCCTGCGTGGTAGTGAAAAATGAATATTACTGGGGTGGGGAGGTACCCCTTGAAAAGGTGGTATTAAAATGTATCGACGACCAGACCACCCGTTCCATGGCTTTGCAGACAGGGGAAATCCAGATTGCCTACAATTTGAAAACGGAAAACCTGGCAGATTTTGAAAACGATGACAGTATTCAGGTGCAGGAGCTGGAATCCCTGCGCTCCACCTACGCCTTTATGAATCAGAACGGCGTTTTAAAGGACAAAGCGTTAAGACAGGCTATCATTCGGGGATTGGACCGGGAAACCTACTGCAGCACACTGCTGGAAGGGGGCGCAACACCGGGAAAAGCGCCGGTTCCTCCAACGTTGGACTTTGGCTTTGACCAGCTTCAGGACGAAAATGCCTATGACCCGGAAGGCGCAAAGGCTCTGCTAAAAGAGGCAGGATATATAGACAAGGATGGGGACGGCTTTGTAGAGCAGCCATCCGGAGAAAAACTGGAATTGAATTTCGTTATTTATACCAGCCGGGAAGAGTTGAATGTGTATGCACAGGCAGCCCAGTCCAGCTTAAAGGACATTGGCATCAACGTAAAACTCAATACCGTAAGCTATGAAACCCTGCTGGATATGCGGGATGCAGGGGAGTTTGATTTGCTTATCTGGAATGTTCTGGTGGCAAATACAGGAGACCCGGAAAAGTATCTCCGAGAAAACTGGTACAGCACTTCCGCGTCGAACCAGACGGGCTATAAGAACGAAGAGGCAGATAAGCTTTTAGACCAGCTGGCGCAGGAATTTGACCCAGAGAAACGAAAAGCTTTGATTATTCAGATACAGCAGCTGATTATGGATGATGCGGCAACCGTCTTTTTTGGCTATGAAACCACATACCTGTTTTCCTCCAAAGAGGTGCAGGGAGCCACCCTGTATCCCATGGACTATTACTGGCTGACAAAGGACATTGCATTTGCAGAATAGAGAGGCAGATTATGCTGGAAATAAGAGATTTGACGATTCAATACGAAGGACAGCCGCCTGTGCTGGAGCATTTTAACCTTTCTATGAAAAAAGGGGAAATCATCAGTATTGCAGGAGAAAGCGGCAGTGGAAAGACCACGGTTATCCGGGCTATTTTGGGCGCTTTGGCAGGCGGCGGGAAAATTACAGAGGGTGAAATCCTGTTCCTTGGCGAATCCCTGACGGAAAAATCCCCAAAAGAATGGAGAACCTTAAGAGGCACGAAGATTTCCATGATTTTTCAGGACTGCGGGGGAACCTTAAATCCCATCCGGAAAATCGGCAGTCAGTATGTGGAATATATCTGTACCCACAGTAGGGCTTCCAAACAGGAAGCATGGAACCGGGCTGTTCAGATGCTGAAAAAAATGCATCTGCCTGACGGAGAAGCTGTGATGAAAAGCTATCCTCATCAGCTAAGCGGCGGTATGCGGCAGAGGGTGGGAATTGCCATGGCTATGACCTTTCAGCCCCGGCTTTTGCTGGCAGACGAGCCCACCAGCGCGCTGGATGTGACGACTCAGGCGCGGATTGTCCGCCAGATGATGGAACTTCGAAGGGATTATCAGACAGGAATTATCATGGTGACGCATAATCTGGGCGTAGCGGCCTATATGGCAGATAAACTGCTGATTATGCAGAACGGAAAGGTGCTAGACCAGGGAAGTACAGAAGAAGTGCTGCACAATCCGAAAAGCGATTATACCAGAAAGCTTTTGGCAGCAGTACCGGAAATGGAGGGAGCGCGTTTTGTTTGAGAAAAGAGAATGTATTTTGCAGGCAAATCATCTGGTGCGGCAGTTTCCGGCGCCAAAGAAAAAAGTGCTGACAGCCTGTAATGACATCAGTCTGGAAGTTTACAGAGGAAAGACGCTGGGAATCGTAGGGGAAAGCGGCTGCGGAAAATCGACTCTGGTGCGGATGCTGATGCAGCTGGAGCAGCCGGATAGAGGAGAAATCCTTTTTCACGGAAAGAATCTGGCTGAAATGACTGCAAAAGAGAAATGGCTGAACCGGCAGAAGATGCAGATGGTATTTCAGGACCCGCTGGCGTCCTTTCATCCCAAACGAAAAGTCATTGACATTCTCACCGAGCCGTTGGAAAATTATAAGAGACTGAAAAAAGGGGAAAAAGAGGCGAAGGCAAAAGAACTTCTGCGTATGGTGGAACTGCCGGAAGACCTTCTCTGGCGGTATCCCCATAGTATGAGCGGCGGACAGCGGCAGAGAATCGGCATTGCCAGAGCCCTTTCCCTGGAACCGGAAATTCTCATTTGTGATGAAGCCACGTCAGCGCTGGACGTTTCGGTACAGAAGACAGTGATTGAATTGCTGGTAAGACTTCAGAAGGAAAAGCATATCAGTATGGTCTTTATCTGCCATGACATTGCTCTGATTCAGTCCTTTGCCCATCAGATTGCGGTGATGTATCTGGGCCATGTGGTAGAGTTGCTTCCGGGGGAGCAGGTTGGAAGTCATGGAGCACATCCCTACACACAGGCTTTGCTGCAGGCTCTTTTCTCCGTCCGGGATGACAGACGAAAAGAGATAGAAGGTCTGGAGGGAGAAGTGCCCAGTCCCTGTGATTTGCCAAAGGGCTGTCCTTTTTGGAGCCGCTGCAGATACGGGACGGAAACGTGCAGGGAAGAAAAACCTAAATTGAAAGAAATTGCCCCGGGGCATCTGGCTGCATGCCACCGGTTGTAAGAGAGGAAGAAAAAGATATGGAGATGAAACAACTGCAGTATTTTGTGGTAAGCGCAGAGGCAGGGTCTTTGAGCAAAGCCGCAGAACTTTTGTACACGACCCAGCCCCATGTAAGCATGACCATTCAGAAACTGGAGTCCAGTCTGGGGGTTCCTCTGCTGAAACGGAGCAAAAAAGGCGTGGTGATGACAAAAGAAGGGGAACTGGTTTACGAACAGGTAAGAGAGATTCTCAAAAGCCTGCAGACGATTCAGGATGTGAAAAACCTGGAAAAGAAGGAGCCTCTTTTAGTAGCTGCCATGCCAAGCAGTTGTTTCGCCGGAATCTTTGCTTCCTTTTATGCAAAAGCGGAAGGAATGCAGGCAGGGTACTGGGAAGGAGCTTTGGATAAGGTCATTCACCGCACGGCCCACCGCCAGGCACAGGTAGGTCTTGTATTCATTTCCTCGCATCAGAAAAAGGCCTCAGAGCGACTTTTGAAAAAGATGAGGCTGGAATTTCACCTGCTGAGGGAAACAAAGCTGGCTCTTTATGTGGGGCCGAAAAGTCCGTATTATGAACAGAAAACCATAAAAAAAGCAGACCTGCAGAAGATTTCCCTGGTGCAGAATATGGCAGAGGAAATCCCTTCTTTTTACAATCTCAATTCCCGTCATTTAAAAGGCGAGATACCGGATGGGGCAAAAGCGGTAAACGGTGTTCTGGTGAACAGCGCCCATGCTATGAAGCAGCTGCTTTTAAAAACAGAGCTGGGAAATATCAGCACCGGATTTGATTTGTGCTGTGACAAGAAAAGCAGGCTCCATAAGCTGGAACTGGAGGACTGTGGGGCAGATATTTCCTGCGGCTACGTCAGACGGGCGGATACAGAGCCTGGAATCTGCACAAAACAGTTTTTGGAATTTCTGGAAGACAAATTCGCAGAAATGCATTGACACTTTGACTAACATTGTGTAGTATAGAGTAGAAAGAAAGGTATAACTGCATAATAATAACGGTCACCGGATGTGTTACATGTCCGGAGTTAAAAAGGAAATCCGTGTAAATCGGATACAGTCACCTCTACTGTGAAATGGACAAGGAAATAGTACCATTGGGGAAAACCCGAGAAGGTATTTCTGCGGAAGAAGTTGAGTCAGAAGACTTGCCGTTATAAACGTTTCGTGTTTCCGGGCTGAGGATGTTTTGCGGTTTTACAATATGAAAATTTAATATGGTAAAGTGATAATAGAGGCTCTTTTGTCTGGTAAAGATGAGAGAGCCTTTTTTGCATGCAAAATTTCCTCAAAACAAACATAGGACAATTATGCAGAATAAAAAGAAAAGGAGAAAACATATGAAACACAAGAAACGACGTGCGGGCAGCCGAATGCTCAGTATTGTTCTGGCCATGGTTCTCATGGTATCGGGTATTACTGTGCCGGTGCAGGCAGACACATTGCCCGCAGCAGAAGAAAGCACTGCTTATGAGCAGCAGGCAGAAAACGTGGAAAGTACGGAACATTACCAGGAGCCGGAAAATCAAGAGTCAGAAATTCAGGAGCCGGAAGAAGCGGTGCAGCCGGAAGCGGGTGAAACAGAGCAGATTTCGGTTCCTGAAATGGTGCCGGGAGAGGCAGAAACCACGGAAGACCAGGCCGCAGAAGAAAAGCCCTATGTATACTTCCAGTATGATGACGGAAGAATACAGGAAATGGATGAAAACAACACCTTTACTTTAAATGCCATGGACGAAGGTACTTTTGTTCTGGCAGGCACAGACAAACGGCCAGACTGGAATGTATCCGCAAAAGTGTATACATCGGATATAGAATATACCGAACACTATTGGGTAAATGCCAGCGGACGGTATCAGCCGGCAGACCTCCGGGTTGTGGAAGGTTATGTCTGCAACGCAGACAACATGGGAGAAGTCTTCCAGAGATTTAAAATCAACAATGTTTCCAGTAATGTGGAAGAGCTGAAGGTTTTCGTAGGAGACCAGGAAGTATCTTTGGACAAACCTTACGAAATGCACGGAACAGACAGCGGAGTTGCCTATTTAAAGGCCAGAGTCAAAGGCTCAGACGAATTTAAGAAGGTTCCCGTCGCCGCTATGTATCATGAGAATATCAGCGGCCCCGGCATTATCCAGAATCATGCTGAGGGCAGCAAATTCACCATGGAAAGCGAAGGAGAGGCTGTTTTCAAGCTTGGCATGGGGGAAGATAAACAACGCCTTTCCAAAGAGTTTAAGGTCATCTCCAAAAACGTAGCGTTGGAAGACTTTCAGGTTACTGTTCCAAGTGTCTGGTATATAGATTCCTGGAATCCTCTGGGCGGTTACTATGTAGGTATCACCAAAGGAAATGACCCGGATGATTATAACTGCAGCTTTACGCCGTATAATGCCACAAATCAGAAGCTTGTCTGGGAGGCAAAGACACCGGAAATTGCAGAGTTTATGGAATATTTCGGAAACGGCATTGTGCCAAAGAAGGCAGGCGTGGCAAAATTCCATATTTACAGCCAGGAAGATAAGGATATTTCTCAGGACATTAGTGTGGAATTCAAATATAAATACCCCCTGCAAAAGGCAGAATCAGAAAAGGATACCTATGAACTGGAAGAAGGCAGTTCCAAAAGCGTTCAAATTACACCAACACCTTCCAATGCTACGGAGCAGAGATTTAACTGGTCTTACAGCAAAGAAGGAATTGTAGAAGTTACAGATGAAGTGCAGACAGTCGTTGGAAATGTAAATGCACCCAGAAAAACCGTACACACCATTAAGGCAAAAAAAGCCGGAGAAGTACAGGTAATAGGAACACCCTGGGACGCTACGGCAGACTGCAAGCCTGTACAGTTTACTGTATTGGTCAGCAAGGGCGGTATAGTTCCCGACGATACAGACTATACGGCTTTGGTGAAAGAGGATATACAGCATGGCATGGATTATCTGCAGAAAGAGCCTGTAAATGCATACGGAGACGAATGGAATATTTTCACAACCCTTCGTGCAGGCGGAACCATCAGCCAGGAAAATCTGGACGCTTATTATGCCAGTGTGTCGGAAAAATTAAAAACAGGGCTGACAAAGCTTCGGGCCACAGATGTGGCAAGAGTCAGCATTACCTTGGCAGCTATGGGAAAAGATTTGACAGATATTGACGGTGTCAATCTGATGAAGGCGCTCTATAATGATGAACTGAAGATGAAAATCGGCAAAGATACCTCCAATGCCCCTATATGGGCTTTGATTGCACTGGATTGTCAGAATGCAGATATTCCAAAGGATGCAGTATGGACAAGAGAGAAGCTGATTCAGCACATTCTTACTTTCCAGACCCAAGAAGGCGGTTTCGGACTGACAAATAACAAATTCAGCAGTATTGATATGACAGGTATGGCGCTGCAGGCGCTGGCTCCTTACAGGAACAATGATTCTTATCCGGAAGTGAAAACAGCGTTTGACAAAGCTCTGGAACACATGAAAGAAAATATGACAGAGAATGCAGGATTTCTGGATAGCGGAAAAGAAAACAGTTGTACAACCGCACAGGTTCTTACGGCCCTTACCGCAGCAGGCATTGATCCTCTGGACAAAAGCAACGGATTCACAAAAACGGGAAATAAGAATATCGTAAAAAATCTGGACAGCTACAAGGCAGAGAGCGGCTTTATGTGGCAGCAGGGACAGAAAGGCAATGGCATGGCTACCCAGCAGGTGACTTACGCAATGGAAGCGTACAGGCGCTTTGCAGAAAATGAAAACCGTTTGTATGACCTTACAGATGTGATGGATAAGGATACCGCAGCAGTAAAATCCGTTATCAAACAAATTGATGCCATCGGAGAAGTAACGCTGGAAAGCGAAGCGGCAATCAAAGCAGCCAGAACTGCCTATGACAAACTGACAGAAGCGCAGAAGAAGTTAGTAACCAACTATGGGAAACTGACAGAGGCAGAGAAGAAACTGGCAGAGTTGAAAGAGCAGGCGGCAGACCAGAAAGCAGCTGATGCAGTAATCGAAAAGATTAAGGCCATTGGAGAAGTGACACTGGAAAGTAAGAACGACATTGAAGAAGCCAGAGCTGCTTATGACAAGCTGACAGATTCCCAGAAGAAATTAATAAGTGAAGACGTTCTTAAACTTTTGGAAAAGGCCGAGGAAGACCTGAAAAAACTGGAGGAAGAAGCCGGAAACGGTCATGTAGTGGTATCCGTAGAGAGATTTACTATCGGACAGGGCTACATCCACGAGCCGGTAATCGTGCCGTTTGAAAAAGGTGATAATGCGGTTGATATTCTGAAAAAAGTCATTGGAGCAGAAAACTGGGTGGGAGAAGACGGTTCGGCAGCATATCTGGAAGCCATTAAGGGAGCAGATCTTGGTTCAGACCATGTAAAAGTACCGGATTATATTTCCGAAAAACTTGGAGGCCCGACAACCGAAGAAGCATTGGAAAACGGAAAATCCCAGGAGGGAGATGCCCTTGGTGAATTTGACTACAGCTTTATGTCCGGCTGGATGTACCATGTAAATGGCGTGGAAGTGGGTTATGGAATGGCAAGCTATGTACCAAAAGACGGAGATGTACTCAGATATCAGTTCACATTGTGGGGATACGGCACAGACCTGACCGGATATGAGTATGGAAACCCGGATCCGGTATTGGATATCTGCAATAAAGATGAAATCACAAGAGTTATGGCAGAAGTCAATGAAGACAGAGACATGCTTATGGCTGTACCGGCAGTGAAAGCGGCCTATGATAAAGCAGTGGAACTGGTTTCCGCAGTGATTACTCCAAAAGCTGAAATTGAAACAGCAACGGAAAATCTGAAAAAGGCTATGGAAGAGGCAAAAGAGCAGATGAGTCAGGATAAACTGGCAGCCGAAAGTGTAATTGCAAAGATTAACGCCATCGGAGAGGTCACTCTGGAAAGCGAAGCAGTTATTACAGAGGCAAGAACTGCTTATGATAAGCTGACGGATGCACAGAAAGAATTGGTAGGAACAGAAAATCTTGCAAAATTGACAGATGCGGAGAAGAAACTGGCAGAATTGAAACAGCAGGCCGAGGAAGACCAGAAGGTAGCCAATGCAGTAATCGAAAAGATTAACGCCATCGGGGAGGTCACTCTGGAAAGCGAAGCGGCTATTACAGAAGCCAGAGCTGCATATGACAAGCTGACAGAAGCGCAGAAAAAGTTTATAAGCGAAACGGAACTTAAAACACTGAAAGCTGCAGAAGCAAAACTGAAAGTGTTGAAACAGCAGGCAGCTGCAGACCAGGAAAAAGCCAATGCAGTAATCGAAAAGATTAACGCCATCGGAGAAGTAACCCTGGAAAGCGAAAAAGCTATTACAGAAACAAGAACAGCTTATAATGCTTTGACAGATGCTCAGAAGAATTTGGTAGGAGAAGACAATCTTGCAAAGCTCACCACTGCAGAGCAGAAACTGGCAGAACTGAAAGAGCAGGCAGAAAATCAGAAGAAAGACCAGGCGGCAGCAGATGCAGCTGCAGGTAAGATTGATGCTATCGGGGATAAGATTACTCTGGAAAGCAAAGCAGCCATTGAAGCAGCCAGAAAAGCCTATGACGCTTTGACAGATGCTCAGAAGAAGCTGGTAAGCAAAGAAACTCTTGCCAAGTTGGAAAAAGCAGAGGAAGAGTTGAAGAAACTGGAAGATAACAACCAGAATCCAAACCCAAACCCAGGCAAACCGGAAAGTGTAAAAATGCTGGTAAATGAAAAATACGGCGTGAAACTGGAAGGAGAGGGTCTGACCTCTGATATGGAACTGGCAGTTACTCCAATCGGAAAAGACAATGCAGACGTAGAAAAGATGAGAAAAGAAATTGCTTCTGACAAATCCGTATTCCGTCTGTACAACATCAAACTCACAAAGAATGGAAAAGAAATCGAACTTCCGTCTGCGTGTGTATTATCCATTCCGGTAGGAAAGGATTATAATGGCAAAGAATTGACTGTACTTCACTGCAGCGATTCCAAAGTGGAAAAACTGACCGGAAAGGTAACCGATGAAGCTGTTTCGGTAGAGGTAAAGAGCTTAGACAGCTTTGGCGTAGTCATTGACACACCGGCCTCCAACGGAAACAATGGTTCCGGAAACCATGGAAATAACGGCAGCAATGGAAGCGGAAACAGTGGAAGCGGTACATTAAAAGGCACAGGTGCCAAGACAGGTGATGAAGCACCAATCAGCGTTCTGCTGCTCATGCTGGCAGTATCCGCGGCAGCTTTTGGAACAGCTGTTTATAAGAAAAATAGACAGCAGATGAAATAAGGACAGCAAAAACGGCAAAGTTCTTCGGGACTTTGCTGTTTTTTACAAATTCCTTGACATTTTCTGCCTGTTTGTGTAGTATGGTAATAGATTCATAACTGCATACACATGATGGTCTCTGCACGCAGAAAATGCAGAGTTAAAAGGGAAATCGGTGGAAGTCCGATACAGTTGCCTCTGCTGTGATGTTGACGAAGAAACAGTTGCCATTGAACTTACAAGAAGTTTGAGAAGGCGTTTCCGAGGGTGAGACTAAGTCAGAATATCTGCCATTATTTTAAAAATATTTCCGGGCGGAGGAGATTTTGTTGTTGTATGCATTTTAAAATTTCATAATTCAAAAGAACAGAGTTCCTTTACCGGAAAATGGTGAGGGGGCTCTTTTTTATGTGTATCAGGAAAGATAGAGGAAGGATGAGAGCATGAACAGAAAAAAATTAAAGCTTGTAGTGTCAGCCATGTCCATTCTGCTGGCAGTGCAGTCTCCGGGGGCAGTTCTGGCAGATACAGGACAGGAGACAGCTGTGGAGGCACAGGTTTCCACAGAAGAAACGGTATCAGAACCGGGTACGGAAGAAATATTAAACGGCATGGGCACAGAAATCACACAGGAGTCTGAAGGTTATCAGGAGGAAATCCTTCCGGGAACTGCGGATGAGGTGCTGCCGGGAACCGGAGAAGAGGAAAGTCAGATTTTGCGGGGGACTGCAGACATTGCCGAGGCCCAAAATCCTACCGTCCAGGAAGCTCTTGATAAGGCGGAAAAGTATCTGCAGTCTGCGGTGACTTCTCCGGTGGTGGATACTATTGGAGGCGAATGGTCTGTGATGGCCATGGCCAGAGCCGGATACTTGAGCGACACGGCAAAAGCAAATTATCTGGCAAATTTATATATGAAACTAGATGACACAAACGGAGTGCTTCACAACGCAAAATATACGGAATATTCCAGAGTCATCATGGCGCTGTCCTCTATTGGAACAGACCCTTCCCGGATAAATGGCTATAATCTGCTGAAGCCATTAGCAAAATTTGAGAAGGTGAATCAACAGGGCATTAACGGAACTATTTTTGCCCTGATTGCGCTGGATACGAAAGATTACGAAATTCCTGAGCGAGAAGGAGAAGGAACCCAGACTACCCGGGAAAATCTGATTCAGAAAATCCTTTCACAGGAACTTTCCGGCGGCGGCTGGGCTTTGCAGGGGAAAGTGGCAGACCCGGATATTACTGCTATGGCTATGCAGGCGCTGGCGCCGTATAAAGAACGGGCAGACGTTGGTGCGGCTTTAAACCGGGGATTGGATAAGCTGGCTTCCATGCAGGACGCAGACGGCGGATACGGCAGTTCTTACATTTCTGAAGGGGAAGAACCGGTAAAAAATCTGGAGAGTACGGCACAGGTCGTGATTGCTCTGTCAGCCATTGATGTATCTCTTTTGGAACAGGATAAATTTATGAAAAACGGAAAAACCCTGCTGGATGAAATCCTGAGATTCCAAAAAGAAGACGGTTCTTTTGAGCATATAAAAGGCGGCGGCAGTGATGCCATGGCAACCGACCAGGGAACTTTAGCCCTTCTGGCCTGGTCCAGGGCGGTAAACGGGCAGACCAGTCTGTACGACATGACAGATACAGAGACCCCCGATGAGGGAACGGAATCGGAAGAAAATATAGAGGCCTTCCGCAGTAAACTGAATGCGCTGCCGGAACAGATTACACTTGCAGAAAAACAAAGGGTTTATAATCTCAAAGTTGAACTGGAACTTTTGAAAGACTTTGAAGAAAAAGAAAGTTTCCGCAACATTTTGCAGGCAAAGGGAGAAGAAATAGACAGACAGGAAGCAGAAGTAGAAGCGTTGGATCATCGCATCTGGAATGAGTTAAATCCTTTGAAGATTACTTTAAAAGAAAAAGATACCGTGGAAGAACTGCTTTCTATTTATCATACGCTTCCCGAAAATAATAAGTCTTTTGTCACAAGAATCGATGACTTGAGAATTGCAGAAAGCATTGTGGACAAGCTGGAGAGAGGCATTATTGGAAAGGAAATTTTTGAGAAAGCCCAGGCTTCCAGAATGGATTATATTTATGAAGGAGAAGGCTACACCATTCGCGTAAAAGGAAAGAAGATAGCAGAACCGGCGGATATGAATGCAGAGGTGGAAATTCAGCAGAAAGAAGACGCCCTGCAGTTTGCGCTGAAACACGAAGGCGAGCTTCCCGGTGAAGTGGAAATTTCCATGCCCTGTACGTTTAAAGACGGTGTGTTTATGCTGTATAACATCAACGGGAATGAGATGCAGTGGACCGGCGCTGTGGACGGTGTGCTGACCTGTGATGTATCCGCAGGCGGAATTTACACCCTGAAAAAGGGGAATATGGGATTTGAAGATGAGACAGAAGCCCTTTCCGGCACCAGTGACGTTACGACAGATGAAAGCGTTCTGAAAGGTACGAAGAAATCTGCAAATACCGCGAAAAAGAGTACGTCTGCAGGCAGTGCGAAGAAATCTGCAGCGAAAAAGAAAACCGAATCCAACACCACAGAAGCTGAGGTGAAGAACGGTGTAGTGGAAAAGGCGGCTTTTGAAGCCGTGAAGGGAAAGGATAAAAACCTGAAAATCAAGGGAGAAACGGGCAAGGATAAACCGTATACCCTGACGGTCAACGGCAAGGATATCAAGACAGTGAAAGATATGAAAGTCGGTATCCGGGAAGGCAGTGATTATGCAGAAGATATTCAGAAATTGTCTGAAAACCCCTATATTTTCTCCTTTGATGAGAAGGGCGAACTTCCGGGAGAAATGCAGGTGGAGCTTACCACCGGTCAGGAGGACGGCAAATACCTTTTGATGAAATACAAGGAAAAAGAGCGAAAAGCAGAGTACATCCAGAAGGTTACGGTAAAAGATAAACAGACGAAATTTCTTGTGAAGACAGGCGGCGAGTATTTCATTGCAAAGAAAGCAAAGACAAAATCTTTAAACGAACTGGAGGAAAAGGAGGCTGCTTCTGCGGCAGCCAATACAGAGAAAACGGTTACAGCAAAAAAAAGTACAGGAGCAGACGCTGAAAACAGTAAAAAAACCAGCGCAGAAGCGGCAGAGGAAAAAAGTGCATTACCGGCAGTTTTAACAGGTACTGTGGTGGCGCTGGCCGGAATTGCAGGCGGCATTATCTGGTATATCAAAAGGAAAAGACAGTAGGTGGAATACATGAGAAAAACAATCAGAAAAACAATGGGAATTCTGGCGCTGGCTGCAGCACTTGCTTTTACAACAGTTGGCTGCGGTACGGAGAAACTGGCTGTGCCGGGGCAGGAGAAAACCGCGGACAGCGATGCCTGGACGGAGACAGAAGGAATCAAGAAAAAAGATACCGGGAAAAAAGCAGAAGAGAAAAAGACGGACAGCGCAGAAAAAGAGGAAGCGTTGGAAGCTGGGGAAGACGAGTACCTGGATGTCGAGTCTGCGGAAGACAGAGAGGCAGATTATACGAAATACCAGGAGAAAAAATCCTCGGAACAAAGTGCAGCAGGAAATGCAGACAGCCATACAGAGAAGGGGGAGGACAGTTCTGACGAAGGGAGTACGGGGAGCAATGGAACGGTAACCTACAGTGACGGTACGTCTACAGAGCAAGACCAGTATCTGACAGACCCCATTCCGGAAGGAAAGCCGAACCCCGTAGAACCGGGGAGCGTGGAAATCGACAAGAGTAAGCCGGGAACCTGTTATCTGAGCATTTCCTGTGACACCATACTGGACAATATGTCAGATTTGACAGAGGGAAAGGATGTACTGGTGCCGGAGGATGGTGTTATTTTCAGTGAGCGGGAAGTGACTTTCTATCAGGGAGAATCTGTGTATGATGTATTGCTGAGAGAAACCCAGAACAACCGTATTCACATGGAAGCCAGTTTCACCCCAAAGTACAACAGCGCTTATGTGGAAGGTATCAACAACCTGTATGAATTTGACTGCGGAAGATATTCCGGCTGGATGTATGAGGTCAATGGCTGGTATCCCAACTATGGCTGCAGCCGTTATCAGGTAAAAGAAGGGGATGTGATTCACTGGAATTATACCTGTGATCTGGGACGCGATTTAGGACAGTATTGGGAAGAGTGATATGAGACAGGATACTTTTTCTACCTTCCATCCGGTCAATAACTTTCTTTATTTTGTACTGGTTATCGGGTGCTCTATGTTTCTGATGCACCCGGTCTTTCTGGGACTTTCCTGCCTGGGTGGAATGGCGTACTACATCTATTTAAAACACTGGAAAGCATTAAAAACAGCATTATGGCTGATGCTGCCGGTCTTTCTGATTTCGGCAGCTGTAAATCCCCTGTTTAACCACCAGGGGATTACTCTGATTTTATACCTGAAAAACGGAAATCCTCTGACACTGGAGTCGATTCTCTACGGTCTGGCGGCTGGTGTTATGCTGGTCAGTGTGCTGAACTGGTTTTCCTGCTATCAGGTGGTTATGACTTCCGACAAATTCATTTATCTGTTTGGGAAGGCCATTCCTGCTGTGTCCCTGATTTTATCCATGGTGCTTCGTTTTGTGCCAAGGTTTAAAAATCAGATTGAGAAAATTTCCGATTCCCAGAAATGCATTGGCCGTGATGTGACAAACGGCAATGTGCTTGCAAGGGCAAAGCACGGCATGAAAATCCTTTCTGTCATGACGACCTGGGCGCTGGAAAATTCGGTGGAAACTGCAGATTCCATGAAGTCCAGAGGATACGGGCTCAGAGGCCGGAATAATTTTTCTATTTACCGTTTTGATACCAGAGATAAGCTGTTTTTGGGGATTCTGCTTTTGCTGGGCGGAAATATTTTTGCAGGAATTTTGACAAAGAGGGTGCATTTTTTGTATTACCCCATGTTGCGGATGAATACAAATACCCTGTGGGCCATGCTGGTGTATGTGTGCTATGGGATTTTGTGTTTTCTCCCTATAATCATAGATGTGACAGAGGATATAAAATGGCATTATATGAAATCAAAAATTTGAATTTTACTTATCCGGACACAGAACGTCCGGCGATACAAAACTTGAATTTTTCCATTGAACCGGGAGAATTTGTGGTTATCTGCGGAAAATCCGGCTGTGGAAAAACCACCCTTCTGCGGCATTTTAAAACCGTTCTGAGTCCTTATGGAAAGCGGGAGGGCGAAATCCTTTTTGAGGGAGAAAAGCTGGAGGAGGTGTCTGTGCGCAGGCAGTCTGCACAGATTGGCTATGTACTTCAGAGTCCGGACAACCAGATTGTCACGGATAAGGTCTGGCATGAACTGGCCTTTGGTGTGGAAAACTTAGGATATGACCAGCAGACCATACGCCTTCGGGTGGCGGAAATGGCCAGCTTTTTTGGGATTCAGAACTGGTTCGACAAGAATGTGGAAGAACTGTCCGGCGGGCAGAAGCAGCTTTTGAATCTGGCTTCTGTTATGGCTATGCAGCCAAAGGTACTGGTGCTGGACGAACCCACTTCCCAGCTTGACCCCATTGCCGCAGGAGAATTTCTTTCTACGATACGGAAGATTAATCTGGATTTGGGCGTTACCGTGATTCTCATTGAGCACAGACTGGAAGAGGTCTTTCCCATGGCAGATCAGGTGCTGGTACTGGAAGAGGGAAAGCAGATTTATTTTGATACGCCCCGGATGGTGGGAAAGGATTTGGCAGACAATGATTTGTTTCTGGCCATGCCAAGTCCGGTGCAGATTTACAATGGAACCGGTCAGGAAGGCGTCTGTCCCCTGACGGTATGCGAGGGCAGAAACTGGCTGGAGCAGCACTATGGAAGCTGCAAAAATATGCAGCACAGGGAATGTTTCCGGCACAGAAAACAGGAAAGGGACTATGTGGTTGAGGCAAAAGAAGTCTGGTTTCGCTATGAAAAGGATGGGCGGGACATTGTAAAGGATTTATCTCTGCAGGTTCCCAAAGGCGAACTTTTCTGTATTCTGGGCGGAAACGGTACGGGAAAGAGCACCACGCTGTCTCTTCTTAGCGGAATTCACCGGCCCTACCGTGGGAAAATCCTTTTAAAAGGAAAAGAAATCCGCAAAATCCGGGATAAAGAATTGTTTCATCGTTTTCTGGGAGTTCTGCCCCAGAATCCCCAGACGCTGTTTGTGGGAAACACAGTGGAAGAGGATTTGTGGGAAATGTTTTCGGAACGTTCCCCCATCAGGCGAAAGGAAGACAGGGAAAAGATAGAAAAAGTCGTTGGGGATACGCAAATTGGGCATTTACTGCACATGCACCCCTATGATTTAAGCGGCGGGGAGCAGCAGAGGGCGGCGCTTGCCAAGGTACTGCTTCTGGAGCCGGAAATTCTGCTTTTGGACGAGCCTACAAAGGGGCTGGATGGATTTTATAAAAGCAGACTGGCGGAGATTTTCCAGAAACTGAAAGAACAGGGGATTACCATAGTCATGGTTTCCCATGACATTGAATTTTGTGCTGCCTATGGGGATACCTGCGCCATGTTTTTTGACGGAGGGATTGTGACGGCCTGCGCCGCTAAGGAATTTTTTACGGGAAACAGCTTTTATACCACAGCGGCAAACCGCATGGCCAGGCAGATTTTCCCGGATGCAGTAACAGTAAAGGATGTGATAGAAGCATGTCAAAGAAGCAGGCAACCGGAGTAGATACCAGGGCTATGCTGCCCTTATACGTCAGTCTTTTTGTAAGTCTGTGCGCCTCCTTTTTTCCGTGGATTTCCATACCTGTGCTGAAATATTCCCAGCTTCCGGTGACGTATACCTTCTGGGAGATGGAGCAGTGTGTAAAAAACATACAAACCAGTATTGAAATGGGCGGCAGGATGCGCATGGAATTGTTTGAGGCAGGAGAACTGGAAATGCTGCATAAAATCAGCATGGGACTGAAGGGCGCGGCAGGGCTTTTGATTCTTTTCATGGTTCTGTGCGGGGTTCTTTCTTATACAATGAAGAAAAAGAGCCTGGGGTATGTAAGATTTGCCTTTGTCTGGAGCAGTCTTATGGCCGTGGCGGCTTTTTGCTGCATAGGAGCGGCCAATCTTTTTATCAACGAAAGAATGGGAAGAGAGAGCAATTTCATCAATCTGACGATACACAGTTATATTCAACTGACGGCCTGGCAGTATGCGCAGCTGATTCTGTCTGTGCTTATGCTCATTTGGGCAGGAAAGCTTCTGGATACCCAGGCGGAATATGAAGTCCAGAAGTACATAGAGCGCAGTGTGAAGAAAGACCGGGGAGTGGGGAAAAGAACGCTGACTGCCATGGTGCTGATTCTTGTAGCCATTCCTTTTGTCATCTTTTTCGGGATTTTTTTCCTCAATGACAGAAGTGAAATTTTTATTTCCCTGTGTATCATCGGACTGGCTATGATACCTTTTTTCATGGTATTTGAAGAGCGAAAGCCCCAGGCCAGGGAAATCCTGCTCATTGCGGTGATGGCAGCTATTGCCGTGGCAGGGCGCATGGCGTTTTTTATGCTGCCCCAGTTTAAACCTGTGGCGGCCATTGTGATTCTGGCCGGTGTGGGACTTGGGGCAGAAGCCGGATTTCTCACAGGGGCTATGGCGGGGTTTGTGTCCAACTTCTTTTTCGGGCAGGGACCGTGGACGCCCTGGCAGATGTTTTCCTTTGGAATCATAGGGTTTCTGGCAGGTCTTTTGTTTCGCAGTCCCGGAAAAAGAAGCGGCAGCCGGAAAAAGGAGTGGAGACATAAAATTCTGCTCTGCATTTACGGCGGGCTGTCTACGCTGATTATTTACGGATTTTTCATGGATACGGCATCTGTGACTATGGTGGGACAGGATTTGTCCTGGCAGGCTTTTGCAGCCTCTTATGCCACCGGATTTCCGTTTAATGTGATACATGGAACATCTACCGTGATTTTTCTGTTCTTTCTGACCATTCCCATGGAACGGAAATTGGACAGAATCCGAAAGAAGTATGGAATTTTAGAAGTGTAAAGGGGTGTGAAAGTCATTGAGTGCAGCATATTTTTGTGCTAAAGTTTTAAATAGAGAATGGGAAAATGAAAAAGAAAGCAGGGGAAGGTACAATGGGAAGGACACTGACATGGAGAGCAAGAGAAAAGGATGTTTTCGACAGAGAATCGGGGAAAAATTTTAAGGGAAAGGTGCTGATACTGGACGATTGCTACCGCAGTATTCAGGACCAGGCCATGAAGAATAATGTAAAGGTGAAACAGGCGGAAATTCCGGATACCCTGGCTGTAATTGGAAATCAGAGTTTTTATCACTGTACCGGACTTAAAAATATTAATCTGGGAGAAGTTGCCCAAATCCGAAAAGAAGCCTTTTCCGGCTGTATCCGCTTAAAAGAAGCCGTGTTTTCGGATAAGCTGGAGATTCTTGGAAAGTCGTCTTTTGCCCAGTGCAAACGTCTGGAAAAAGTGGAACTGGAAAGCGGAAGACTCCGAAAGCTGGAGGCAGGAACCTTTCAGGAATGTGAAAGTATGGAGAAAATCTGTCTTCCGGAAGGTATGGAAATCATAGAAGACAGGGCCTTTTACCGCTGCGTTAACTTAAAAGAAGTGGTATTTCCGGCACAGGGACTGAAAAAAATCGGCAGGGAAGCCTTTTACTGGACCGGAATGGATAAAGTAGAATTTCCGGATTCCCTGGAAGAAATCGGAGACAGCGCTTTTTTGAAAAGCAAAACACTGGAAAAAGCAAGGATTCCATCTTCGGTAAAGAAAATAGGAAAATGGGCCTTTCACGGCTGCGGCAGACTAAAGGTATTGGAGATTTTAGGTGAGCCGGAGGAAATCGGAGAGTGGATTGTAAATAAAAGTACCACCATCCGCTGCAGAAAGGGCGGAAGCGTGGAGAAATATGCTTTGGACAGCGGATTTGCAGTGGAATACCTGTAGAAAGATTTTTCTTGCATAATGGCAGGCTATGACGTAAAATGGCAACCGAACCGTGATATTTAAGGTGTATGAACTGGGAGGAACAGAGTATATACACCGTCCGATTGACCGTTATGTGGTGCAGCAGCGCATTAAAAATACACGGATGCTCTACGCCAAGAAGCGGCGGCTGGAAGAAATGGTGGCAGAGCAGGTCTATGAGCGCAAAAAGAACAGCGATATGATGGTATTATGCAGTCCTTAAACATTCCGGTTCACACAGATTCTTTGCAAAAGAAAGTTGCTATTCAGAAGGGGGAGAAAAAACCTTGAATTATCGTTTGGATATACAGTATGACGGAACCCGGTACGGCGGGTGGCAGAAGCAGAAAGATACAGACAACACCATACAGGGGAAAATCGAAGAGGTATTATCACGTATGTGCCAGACTCCGGTGACGATACAGGGCGCAGGCAGGACCGATGCAGGGGTGCACGCGGCAGGGCAGGTGGCAAATGCGCATATGGAGACGGAAAAGACTTGTGAGGAAATCTGCGAATATCTCAACCGGTATCTTCCGGAGGATATTGAGATTGTCCGGGTGAAGCAGGCGGCAGACCGTTTCCACAGCCGCTTAAACGCCAGAGAAAAGGTGTACCAGTACCGCGTTGCTGCAGGTTCTCATAAGAATGTGTTTGAGCGGAAATACCAGTGCCCGCTTCATGAAAATCTGGATGTACCGGCCATGAGAGAGGCGGCGGAATTTTTGACGGGAACTCATGATTTTAAAAGTTTTTGTTCCAATAAAAAGATGAAAAAGTCTTCGGTCAGAACCATATATGACATCGAAATCCGGGAAGAGGGGCAGGAAATCCGCATGACCTATACCGGCGACGGATTTCTCTATAATATGGTAAGAATTCTCACCGGAACTCTGATTGAAGTGGGAAGAGGAGACAGAAAGCCAGTGGAAATGATGGAAATTCTGGAACGCTGCGACAGAGGCGCGGCGGGATTTACAGCGCCGGCCAGGGGATTGACCCTGCTGGAAGTGCGGTATTAGGAGGAAGACAGTATGGAAAACAGCAGAAACCGGGAAATGGAACAGGAAATTCGTAAGAGCATGGAACAGCTTTATCCTAAGGACCCGGATCATTTGTACAGCCGGATGCAGGTGGAATTTTATGCCTGCAATTACGAGAAAAAAAGTGTAACCCTTCGTTTTCCGGTACAGAGATGGGAATTAAATCACATGGCAACCATGCACGGAGGTCTCATAGCCACGGCTATTGACACCACCTGCGGCGTTACGGTGCGCAGCGTCAGCGGAAGTGAAAAAATTCCTACCATTAACCTGAACCTGAATTATCTCTCCCCTGCCATGGCTCAGGACGCCCTGCTGGTAACGGCAAAAGCAGACCGGGCCGGACGGAGAATCTGCAGTGTATCTGCAGCATGCCGGTCTGAAAAAACGGGGAATCTCATAGCCACTGCCACGGCAAATTTCATGATTCTGGAGTGAAATTTTGAATGCAAATAAAAAAATAAAAGCAAAGCCTTTGAAAAAGCGGGAATTTATGGTACTATAGTCCTTAGACTGTAAAGGAAGAAATTACGATAGATGGAGGAAGAAAAAAGTGGAAAAAGAAACAGCAAAAGAAACCGTTTCTAAAAACTTTATTGAACAGATGATTGAAAAAGACCTGGCAGAGGGCAAATACGAGGAAATTTGTACCAGGTTTCCGCCGGAGCCAAATGGTTATCTGCATATCGGACATGCAAAGTCTATTTTATTAAACTATGGTCTTGCACAGAAATACCACGGAAAGTTCAACATGCGTTTTGACGACACCAATCCGACTAAGGAAAAGGTAGAGTTTGTGGAGTCCATCAAGGAAGATATCAAATGGCTGGGTGCAGACTGGGAAGACCGTCTGTACTTTGCTTCTGACTACTTTGAGCAGATGTACGAAGCGGCTGTAAAATTGATTAAGAAAGGAAAAGCCTTTGTCTGCGATTTGACGGCAGAGGAAATCCGGGAATACAGAGGAACCCTGACAGAGCCGGGCAAGGAAAGTCCCTACAGAAACCGCAGTGTGGAGGAAAATCTGGAATTATTCGAAAAAATGAGAAACGGAGAATTTGAGGACGGCAGCAAGGTACTTCGCGCCAAAATCGACATGGCTTCTCCTAATATCAATATGCGTGATCCGGTTATCTACCGTGTGGCGCATATGACACACCACAACACCGGGGACAAATGGTGCATTTACCCTATGTATGATTTTGCACATCCTATCGAAGATGCCATTGAAGGTGTGACCCATTCCATCTGTACCCTGGAATTTGAAGACCACAGACCTTTGTATGACTGGGTAGTAACAGAACTGGAATATCCGCATCCGCCAAAGCAGATTGAATTTGCAAAGCTGTATCTGACCAATGTAGTGACAGGAAAACGTTATATCAAAAAGCTGGTAGAAGACGGCATTGTAGACGGCTGGGATGACCCTCGTCTGGTATCCATTGCGGCTCTTAGAAGACGGGGCTTTACACCGGAATCCATTCAGAAATTCGTAGAGCTCTGCGGTGTCTCAAAGGCGAACAGTTCTGTGGATTACGCTATGCTGGAATACTGTATCCGCGAAGATTTGAAGATGAAAGTGCCTCGTATGATGGCTGTTTTAGACCCGGTAAAACTGGTTATTGACAACTATCCGGAAGGCGAAGTCGAGTACCTGGAAGTGCCCAATAACATGGAAAATCCGGAACTGGGCAGCAGAAAAGTGCCTTTCGGAAGAGAACTTTACATTGAAAGAGAAGACTTTATGGAAGTTCCGGTAAAGAAATACAAACGTCTCTATCCGGACAATGAAGTGCGCCTCATGAATGCGTACTTTGTGACCTGTACAGGCTGCGAAAAGGATGAAGAGGGAAATGTAACGGTTATCCACTGTACGTATGACCCGGCCTCCAAAGGCGGAAATTCCCCGGACGGAAGAAAAGTCAAAGGAACGATTCACTGGATTTGCGCTGAGACAGCCGTAGAGGCGGAGTGCCGTCTGTATGAGAATATCGTAGATGAAGAAAAAGGCGTATACAATAAGGAAGACGGAAGTTTGAACCTGAATCCGAATTCTCTTACGGTAGTCAAAGGCTGTCTGGTAGAGCCGGAACTTGGAAAAGCAGAGGCTTATGACCGGTTCCAGTTTGTGAGAAACGGATTTTTCTGTGCGGACTGCCATGACAGCAAACCGGGAGCGCCGGTATTTAACCGCATTGTGTCTCTGAAGAGTTCTTTTAAACTGAATCAGTAATGATTAAGATTTTATACGAAAAGAGGAGCCTGTGAACGAATTACTAATTCCTCTGGATACAAAAAGCAAAGTGCCGATTTACGAGCAGATTTGTGACTATATCAAAAGGGCTGTGCAGCAGAAGCATTTAATACCGGGAGAAAAGCTGCCTTCGTCCAGAGCCTTTGCCAGATGTCTGGCTGTGAGCCGAAGCACCGTAGATTTGGCTTATGACCAGCTGGTATCCGAAGGGTATATTGAGTCCATTCCCTGCAAAGGCTACTATATCTGCGAAATAGACAGTCTCTACGTTCCCGGCAGGAAGAGGACAGAAGAGTGGAAAACAGAAAAAGAGAATCCCTCTAAAAGGACAGCGGGAGAACAGAAAACCTGTGCCTATGATTTTTCTTTAAACGGCATAGCGCCCGGCGGTTTTCCTCACAATATCTGGAAAAAGCTGGCAAGGCAGGTGCTCTCAGAGGATGACGATACCTTGTTTCAGCTGGGAAATCCCTGGGGAGAATATGGATTTCGCAGCGCAGTGGCGGAATATCTGTATCAGGCCAGAGGCATGCGGTGCCGCCCGGAGCAGATTTTAATTGGAGCAGGAAACGATTATCTGCTGATGCTTCTGGGAACCATTCTGGGGAAAAACCGTGTGATTGCCATGGAAGACCATACCTACCTGACTGCATATTACGATTTTCTGCACATTGGGTATGAGGTAAAAGCGGTGAAGCAGGACGAAAGCGGTATGTGTATCTCCTCTTTGAAAGATTCCGGTGCACAGATTGCCTATGTGATGCCCTCTCACCAGTTTCCCGCAGGCACGGTTATGCCCCTGAAACGCCGTATGGCACTTCTGGACTGGGCGGAGGAAGCGGAAAATCGCTACATCATTGAGGATGATTACGACAGCGAGTTCCGTTACCGCGGAAAGCCTATTCCGGCTCTGCAGGGATTTGACAGGGGCGGGCGTGTGATTTATATGGGAACTTTTTCCAAATCCATTGCCCCGTCCATTCGTGTCAGCTATATGGTTTTGCCGGAGTTTCTGGCAGAGCAGTATGCAGAGCGGAAAAGTCCTTTTTCAGTAACCGTGTCCAGAGCAGACCAGAAGATACTGGAGTTATTCTTAAAAGAAGGAGGATATGAGCGGCATTTGAACCGTATGCGGGCTGTCTATAAAAGCAAGCATGACAAAATGGTGAAAGTTCTGCGGGATATGGGGGATATCTGTACTTTTTCGGGAGAATATGCGGGACTTCATCTGGTACTGGAATTCACAAACGGGCTGACAGAAGAGGAGGCAGTTTTGCGGGCAGAAGCGGCCGGTGTTCAGGTCTACGGATACTCGGAATACGGCATAGAAAGCAGCAAGATAAAAAAAGAACCGGAAAAAAAGGTACTTCTGGGCTATGCCTGCATGACCGAAGAAGAAATCGAAAAAGCCATGAGGAAATTGAAAGAGGTCTGGGAATAAGTATTGACAGAAAATTATAAATACAGTAAACTGAACGTTGCAAGGGGAGCTGGAGCAAGTCCGGCTGAGAATAAAACCACATTCGTTTTAGACCCTCATACCTGATTCGGATAATGCCGGCGTAGGAAGCATTTTGTAAAATCTGCAGGTTCAGATACAGACATGAATCCCATCAGGTACTCCCTGGTGGGATTTTTTATACAGAAAGAGAATAAGGAGGAAGGAAATATGAACGCAAGCGTAGCTATCCAGACTTTGCCGGAGGCAAAAGACGACGAGGAATTAATCCGTATTGTAGACGAGGTGATTGCCTATATTAAAAGTACGGGAAATAATTATTATGTAGGCCCTTTTGAGACAACCATTGAGGGAGACTATGACGAACTCATGGACATTGTAAAGGAATGTCAGCATATTGCAGTGAAGGCAGGAGCGCCGTCTGTAGCTGCTTATATTAAGGTCAGCTACAAGCCGGAAGGAGATGTGCTTACCATTGAAAGAAAAGTCTCAAAACACCACCAGTAAAATCTGGACCGTGTCGGCTCTGGCTGCACTGCTGGTGCTTTGGCAGGCGGTTTCCATGGCCGGGCTGATTCCCAACTTTATGCTGCCCTCCCCGGTGGATGTGGGAAAGGCTTTTGTGGGGGATTTCGGGCTTTTAATGGAAAATGCAAAGGTGACGCTTTTGGAGGCGGCTCTGGGACTGGCCTGCGGTATTGCCGTGGGTTTTCTCATGGCGGTAATCATGGAGCGGTTTGAAAAGCTGTACAAAGCCTTTTATCCTTTAATTGTTTTGACCCAGACCATCCCTACGGTGGCCATTGCGCCCCTTTTGGTGCTGTGGTTTGGATATGAAATGCTGCCAAAGGTGATTCTCATTGTGGTGGTGACTTTTTTTCCTATTACCGTAGGACTTTTGGACGGTTTTGGGTCTGCGGATAAAGATATGCTCAATCTCATGCGTTCCATGGGGGCAGGAGAGTTTCAGATTTTTCGTTATATTAAGCTGCCGGGAGCCATGAGTCACTTTTTTGCCAGTCTTAGAATTTCCGTGTCGTATTCCGTAGTAGGCGCTGTGATTTCTGAATGGCTGGGAGGCTTCAGCGGTCTTGGGGTTTACATGACACGGGTAAAAAAAGCATTTGCTTATGACAAAATGTTTGCCGTGATTTTTCTCATTTCCATTATCAGCCTGCTTCTTATGAAGCTGGTGGAAATTCTGCAGAAAAAGGCCATGCCCTGGGAAAATGTGAAATAAGACAGAGGAGAAAAGATACATGAAAAAGAAATATTTTGCGACGCTTTTGTGCGCGGCAGTTCTCACAGCTTTTACAGGCTGCGGGGAATCCGGCGCTCTGAAAGAAGAGAAGAAAGCAGAAAATAAAACAGAAAATCTGACTTTTGTACTGGACTGGACACCGAACACAAACCATACCGGTCTGTATGTGGCCAAGGAAAAGGGATACTTTGAAGATGAGGGGCTGGAAGTGGAAATCGTACAGCCGCCGGAGGACGGTGCAGACGCCCTGGTGGCGTCGGGAAAAGCCCAGTTGGGTGTTTCCTTTCAGGATACGATGGCACCGGCGGTAGCGGGAGAAGACGCACTTCCCAATACAGCCATAGCTGCTGTTGTACAGCACAACACTTCCGGTATTATTTCCAGAAAAGGGGAGGGCATGGACCGTCCCAAGGGACTGGAAGGGAAAAAGTATGCCACCTGGGACGCTCCCATTGAAAAAGCCATGATGAAAAACGTGGTGGAGGAAGACGGAGGGGATTTCAGTAAAGTGGAACTGATTCCAAGCACAGTGACGGACGAGGTATCCGCACTGAAGACAAAGTCCGTGGACGCTATCTGGGTGTTTTACGCCTGGGCTGGTGTAGCTACAGAAGTGGCAGGTCTGGATACAGACTACTTTGCGTTTAAAGATATCAATCCGGTATTTGACTATTATACACCTGTAATTATAGGAAATAACGAATTTCTGGAAAAAGAGCCGGAAACGGCAAAAGCTTTTTTGAGAGCGTTGAAAAAGGGGTATGAATTTGCCATTGAAGACCCGGATGCGGCAGCAGACATTCTCTGTGAGGCTTCACCGGAACTGGATGTGGAACTGGTAAAAGCCAGCCAGAAATATTTGGCTGACCAGTATAAGGCGGAGGAAGAACGCTGGGGATATATCAGCCCCGAGCGGTGGAACGCTTTTTATAACTGGCTGAATGAAAACGGCCTGTCAGAAACAGAAATACCGGAAAATACAGGATTTTCCAATGAGTATCTTCCGGAATAAGAAAGGCGGCAAAAAAATGGCACAGCTTGAAGTTTCCCATGTGACAAAATCCTTTGACGGCAGGAAGGTTCTGGAGGACGTGTCCATCCGTCTGGGGGAGAAAGAACTGGTGGCTCTTTTAGGCGTCAGCGGCGGCGGAAAAACAACACTTTTTAATGTGATTTCCGGTATCTTAAAGCCGGACAGCGGACAGGTGTTTTTAGACGGGGAGGAGATTACAGGCAGTCCGGGGAAGGTCAGCTATATGCTTCAGAAGGATTTGCTTCTGCCTTACCGCACCATTGAGGACAATGTGGCCCTGCCTCTGATTATCAGGGGGGAGAAAAAGAAGGCGGCGAGAAGTCAGGTGCAGCCCTATTTTCAGGAATTTGGGCTGGAAGGGACTCAGAAAAAGTACCCGGCTCAGCTTTCCGGGGGTATGCGCCAGAGAGCAGCGCTTCTGCGGACGTATATGTTTTCTCAGAAAATTGCCCTTTTGGACGAGCCGTTTTCCGCCCTTGATACCCTGACAAAAAGTGCCATGCATAAGTGGTATTTAAACGTCATGGAGCAGATTCACCTGTCTACAATTTTTATTACACATGATATAGACGAGGCCATTCTTCTGGCGGACCGGATTTATCTTTTAACAGGGAGTCCGGGAACCATCACAGAAGAAATTGTGATAAAAGAGAAAAAGCCCAGAGCGGCGGATTTTAATCTGACGCCAGAGTTTCTGGAGTATAAACGGTATATTCTGGAGAAGATAGGGGAAAATTAAAAGCCGCATATAATATTCAGATAGCAGTGGAGAACTATTATAAAAATGCATTTGGAGATATCGGAAAGTATTACAACATGATAACGCAGCTGTGAGGTGTTTTTGTGAAGGGTTTGTATGTGGTGAGGTAGAGATGGGAAAAGGTATGAGAAGGTCGCAGAAATGCGGCTTTTTCTTTTTGTTTCTTCATCTTCTTGAGTTGCAGATAAAAATCAGTTAAAATAAAGTGTAGAAAGCAGAGGGACATGTTGGGAGAATGTGACAATCATGTATTATGAAGAAGATTGTGCCGCATTACTGGAACAGACTTCAAAAAGAAGAAGCTTATGAGAAGTTTGAGGAAATTAAGCAGGTTTTACAAAAGGATTATGAAGAAAATAAAGAACCATCAGGTGAATTTAATAAGAATATTTGCAGATACGTATGGGCTGTGCTTACCGAATGCTGTACTTTTTGACGCGTCATCGTTGTTTGGACTATAATACTATAGTTCAATAGATAAGAGTAAATGGAGGTTTTGGATGAGTGAAAAGAAAAAGAAAATAGGTTTTACTGTTGCATGTGTAAACGAATTTGCACAACATCATAATCTCAGTATACAGGAAGCATTTCGTTACCCTTTTCAGTTTAAAGGTATTGCGTTTATAAAAGAAAACTATGAAGTTGAGCATACTTTAGATTTTGAAACAATAATAGAAGACTTGGGGATATTGTGCCGAAAAAACGGAGGCGTGTTATGAGATTATATCATGGAAGTAATATTGTAATTGATAGTATAAATTTGGCAATGTGCAGACCATATAAAGATTTCGGTTTAGAAACAACGGAAGAATGTGCAAAATTTGTCATGAATAATAGAAATCGAACATTTACAAATATGATATGGTTATAGGACCTGTTGCGGATGATAATATGGCATTATTATTTCGTCAGTATGAAAATGAAATTATTGATTTTGAAACCTTATTGAAAGGAATGATATATAAAAAGACATCATCGCAGTATTCTTTTCATACAGAAAAAAGTATAAAACTTTTACGAAAGGTAGGAAATTAATATGGATAAGTTTTATAACTCAAAAGTCTTTGAAAAACTTCAGGATAAAGAAACCGGTTTATATATGGAAAGCTCAGAATATGTGTATGATCTTTTTAAAGATGAGATAAACTTTGGACGTATTGTTCAAGCAGAAATATAAGGTTTATAGGATATAACTTTATCTTTATTCATATAGGCTTTCAAAAATGCAGTTGAGGGGTCTTTGTGCCCTAAAATACATACAGAAAAGAAAAAATAAGAATTCCCCATAGAAGATTAGGTATAAAAAACACTGATTTCTACGGGAGATTCTTATTTTAAGATTTAGAAGCTAAAAACGGTATTTCCCGATAGCCCCTTAAATTTCCAGAAGTTTTCCTACACTTTCGTCATATCGGCAGTATTTGCCGTTCGCAGAAAGAAAAGGGGTGTAGGTTTTGGTTCTTACATTTTTTATGTATACGACCTTAGTGGCTGCCATGTAAACCAGAGAAAACTTTTCGTTCAAACTGGAAATCCATTTGTATACTTTTTGGTCTTTGTCTGAGAGCACCAGTTCGTAACCGCCTTCACAGGGCTCTAAGGAGAAATAACTTTTCTCGTCCTTTAAGGCCGTAAATACCTGGCTGTAAATGTAGGATGAAAAATGCTCGCGGACAAAGTTTTTGAAGTCCGGCAGGTTGTAAATCCGATGAGAAACTGCGTCTGTGATTTTGTCGCCGCGCTCAATACGGATTTTCAGGACCTTCAGAATTTCCACTGCGTCATTGATGAAACTCAGACGGTTGTATTCCATGGTTTCCAAAAGAAAAGAAATCAATTCCTTTGACAGAATATCATCATTTTTTGCCTGCTCGAATAACTGGTTGTTCATTGGTTTATCCTCCCTCTTTTGTCTGCGAATTTACGCTTCGCTCTCTTTTTCTTCTTCTTTCACTTCTTCTTTTATTTCGTCTTTTATATCTTTGACGGTTTCAGCGGCAGTCTGTACTTTTTCTTCTGCTTCCTCTTTGATATCCTCTGCTTTTTCGGCAGCTTCTTCGGCCATATCTTCTGCGGTTTCTTTGACTGCTTCGGTAAAATCCTCTTCTTCAAAGATGTCGTCGTCCAGAAAATCGTCGGTGTGTTCTTTGACTTTGCTTACTGCGTCATCTACGGATTTTTCCATGACTTTTTTAAATTTAGAAGCAACGCCTGCAGCAGAAACAGCAGTTTCTTTTAAATTATCCTGAAAGTCAGCAAACTCTTCCTGTAAGTCCGGATTTTCATTTTTCTTCTTAACAAAATAGTAAGCTGCAGCACCTGCCGCTGCGCCTAAAGCGCCCATCCCTAAAAGTTTTTTTCCAAAATTTCCCATATCATTATCCTTTCTGAGTCTCACTCCCATACTCTTATATGTTCTCCATTATAATCCTTTTTATGAGGAGAAGGAAGAGGTATTTTCATTAATTTTCTATGAATTTCAAAAAAACTATTGACAAAAATAGAAAAATCAGTATGATAGTAGCATAAGAGTTAGTTGTAGCTAATTTAACAGAGGAGAGGCAGTTTTACCCTATGTCTTTTCTTTTTACAGACAGGTTAGAAATAACTAACTTAGTGAGCGTATGAATGGAAGAAAAAAGGAAATGATAACAACAATGGAAAGGAGTTTTGCATATGAGTATTGTAATTATCGGAGGAAACGAGAGAATGGTCACCAGATATGAGAATCTGTGTCAGGATTATGGATGTAAGGCGAAAGTCTTTGTCAAAGAACATGGTTCCATTAAGAAAAAAATGGGCTGCCCGGATTTGCTTTTGATGTTTACCAATACGGTTTCCCACAAAATGGTTATGAATGCTTCCCAAGAGGCCAAGAGGAACAACATTCCTATTGTGCGGATTCACAGAGCCAGCACAGCAGCGCTGCAGTCTGTACTGGAGGATATCAAAGGAGGAGCGGTTTATGCTTGATGAATTTTTAATCCGTCACAGCGCTCCCACGCTGGCCGGACTGAAGACAGCCAATCTTTTCTGGTATCCCTGGGAAAACCGGGAAGAATTGAAGGCAGTTCTGGAAGAATGGCAGAAGGTGTTTCAGGAAAAGGGATTGGGTCTGATGGTTATGCGCCTGCACGGGCAAAGGGCTCTTTTGTATGTATATAGAATCAGCCGCCTTGAGCAGGATTTAAACCGCAGGGAAACCAGACAGATGTTAGCAGCAGAGGGCTATGCATATGAAAAAGCGAAAGAGGCTTTGGTCTGTCTGCGGCAGAGAATTCAAAGCTGTGCAAAGTTCCCTCACGAAATCGGACTGTTTCTGGGATATCCCCAGGAGGATGTGAAGGGATTTATAGAAAATGAAGGGAAAAACTGCAAATGCTGCGGCTGCTGGAAAGTGTACTGCAACGAATGTGAAGCAAGAAAAACCTTTCATAAATTTAAAAAGTGCGAACTGGTTTATACCCGTCTGTTTTTGGGAGGAAGACCGGTCAAAAAGTTGATTGTAGCAGCGTAAAACAGGAAATTTCCATACGAACCTTCTGATAAAAAGGGACGGCCACGAAGGACGGGAGAGTCCGGATTCTGGCCGTCCCTTTTAAAAAGAGGTTGCGTCAGAGGAAAAGTCGGGCTATACTCTTACTATGCAGTACACCAGAAGATATTTCATACTGCAAAAAGGAGCAGACAATGAAACAAATCATACTTGCAAGTGCATCACCGAGACGGCGGGAATTGTTATCCCAGGCAGGGATTCCTTTTGTGGTAAAGCCCAGCCAGGCAGAAGAAAAGATAACCGTCAAAGAGCCGGGGCAGGCTGTGGAGGAGCTGTCCCTGTTAAAATGCCGTGATATTTATGCACAGACAACAGGAGACGTGGCAGTTATCGGTGCGGATACTGTAGTGGCCGCAGAAGGCAGAATTTTAGGAAAGCCGGCTGATAAGGAGGAGGCTGTGAGCATGCTCACCATGCTTCAGGGAAAACAGCACGAAGTCTATACCGGTGTAACGGTTATGGTGAGGGAAGAGGGAAAAGAAAATATCCGCACCTTCCATGAAAAGACAGAAGTGTATTTTTATCCCATGACAGAAGAAGAAATCAGGGGATATGTGGAGACCGAAGAACCTATGGATAAGGCAGGTGCTTACGGAATCCAGGGGAAATCCGCAGTCTTTATCCGGGAAATCCGGGGGGATTATAATACGGTTGTGGGGCTGCCTCTGGCAAGACTCTATCAGGAATGCAGAAAAATGGGATTGGAAATAAAGGAGTGGTAGACATGTATAAAGCTTGTATTTTTGACCTGGACGGAACCATTGCAGATACCGTGGAATCCATTGCCTATGTGGGAAATCAGACACTGCGTCATTTTCACCTGCCGGAACTTCCGGTGGAAAATTATAATTTTTATGCAGGAGACGGTGCAGATGAACTGGTAAGAAGAATGCTGCAGGCAGTTCCCGGCGGCGATAAAGTGGATTATGAGGAAGTGCGGGTTTTGTACCGGAAGTGGTTTGGAGAAAATCCTTTTTACCATGTAAAGCCTTTTGAAGGAATTCTGGAACTTCTGGAAGGACTGAAAAAGGAAGGTCTGAAAATTGCTGTCTTTTCCAATAAACCTCACGGGGCGGCTGTGGAAGTTGTGGAAAAGATTTTCGGCAGAGACGTGTTCCATAAGGTGCAGGGACAGACTGAGAAGATTCCCAGAAAGCCTTCTCCCATAGGCGCCCTGGCTATTGCAGAGGAATTTCAGATTTCTCCAAAGGAGTGCATTTACTGCGGAGATACCAACACAGATATGGATACCGGGAAAGCGGCAGGCATGTTTACCGTAGGGGTGACCTGGGGATTCCGCCCAAGAACAGAATTGGAAGAACACCATGCGGATAAAATTGTGGACCGGCCGGAAGAAATTCTGACTCTTGCAAAAAGAGAAAAGGAGAAGCAGAAAAATGCTGAAGCTGATAGCCAGTGACTTAGACGGAACCCTTCTGCAAAACGGAGTCAGGACGTTGTCTGACACTGTCATAGAGCAGATAAAGCAGTTAAAAGAAATGGGTATTTTATTTGTAGCCGCCAGCGGAAGACAGTATACCAATCTGCAAAGACTGTTTGCACCTGTCTGTGAGGATATTGCCTATGTCTGTGAAAACGGTGCCCTGGTAGTTTACAAAGGAAAAATTTTACATAAAAATGTCTTTGAAAGGGAATTGGCAGAAGAAATGCTGCATAGCATATTGAAGAAAGACCGTGCGGAACTGGTGGTTTCCGGGGAAAGGACGGTTTATCTGCAGCCTAAGACAGAGGCTTTTCGGGAATACATGATAAATTTTGTGAAAAACGACACTACGGTGCTGCCGGATATTTTTCAGGTGCCGGAGGAAATCATTAAGATTTCCGTATATGAGGAAAACGGCGCGGAGGCCATTGCGCCTTACTGGAAAAAGGCCTTTGGCAGCAGAGCCACGGTAGTGACTTCCGGGATTTCCTGGCTGGATATGATGCCTTTAAGCGCAGATAAGGGAAACGGGCTTCGGGTGCTGAAGAAACACCTTCTTTTGTCTGATGAGAACTGCGCGGCTTTTGGCGACAATTTCAATGATTTGGAAATGCTGCAGGAAGTGACCTATGGCTTTGCCGTGGGAGAGGCCAGGAAGGAAGTGCGGGAAACCGCCGGAAGAGTAACCGACAGAGTGGAAACGGTACTGGAAAAAGTGATAAAACAGGGAGGAAATTGGTATGAATGAGTACAGCGAAGAGTGTATTTTAACATTTTTAAGAAATCAGGAGCAGCTTTTTACAGAGCCTGTGGCAGAGACAGAGGAAGAGGCGGAGGCCTTTTTAGAGGACTGCATGGCCGCTGTGGTGGATTCACTGGAAGAAGTGAGAGTGTACTTTGAGGAAAACGGCATGGACGTAGAGGATATGTCCCTGGAAGAACTGGAGGACGCCAGTGAAGTTTTCCCACTGCCAAACGGTCAGTATTTGATTGTAGAAGGATAAATAAAAAGGAAAAAAGAGGCTGCTGCATGATTTCTGATGAAAGGTTCATAGAAGACATGCAGCAGCCTTTTTCTGAATGATTTACAGATGGGAGAGATGAGATGACAGGAATTATATTGGGAATCACCTTGATTATGCTGCTTTGCGTGCTTGCAGAAAAGTTTTCGGACAGGCTGGGTATGCCTGCGCTGATACTGTTTATGTTTATCGGCATGCTTTTCGGAAGTGACGGTATTTTTAAAGTACCTTTTGAAAATTTTGAACTGGCAGAAAGAATCTGTTCGGTGGCTTTTGTATTTATTATGTTTTATGGCGGATTCAATACCAAGTGGGAGGCGGCGAAGAGTATTGCAGGAAAGGCCGTTACCCTGTCTACAGCAGGTGTTTTCATTACGGCCGGAATTACGGCTTTGCTTTGCAATGTAGTTTTAAAGTTTTCTTTTGAAGAGAGTTTTCTGATTGGCGCCGTGCTGTCTTCTACAGATGCAGCCAGTGTGTTTGCCATTCTGCGAAAAAAGAAGCTGAACCTAAAGGATGGGACAGCGTCACTTCTGGAGGTGGAAAGCGGAAGCAATGACCCCATTTCCTATCTTCTCACGATTATAGCCATTGGAATTATGACAAATGGAAAATCCGGAAATATTGCGGCTGTGATTGCCATGCAGATTATCTTCGGTGTTCTGGTAGGACTGGTGCTGGCGAAGCTTTGCGTCTTTATTATGGCAAAGACTAGTCTGATTGCGGAAGGGCTGGAGATGGTTTTTGTGATTGCCATGGTGCTGGGCTGCTATGGTCTGACTTCTTTTGTGGGGGGCAATGCTTTTCTGAGTGTGTATCTTTTCGGTATTCTTATGGGAAACAGCAAAATCAAAAAGAAGGAGATACTGATTCCGTTTTTTGACGGCGTTACCAGCCTGGCTCAGATATTGATTTTCTTTTTAATCGGACTTTTAACCTTTCCGCATCAGATGCCGGAAATCATTCCCACAGCGCTTGCTATTGTGGCTTTTCTGACAATTATCAGCAGGCCGGTGGCTGTCTTTTTACTTTTAAAGCCTATGAAATGCAGCAACCGGCAGTGCTGGCTGATTTCCTGGGCAGGGCTTCGCGGTGCCTCTTCTTCAGTATTTGCCATTACCGCCGTAGCGGCAGGGATTTCTATGAAGCAGGATTTGTTCCACATTGTGTTTATGGTTTCTCTTTTCTCTATAGCCATTCAGGGAACGTTTCTGCCCAAGGTGGCGCAGAAGCTGTCTATGATTGATGATACCGCGGATGTAAGCAAAACCTTTAACGATTATCAGGAAGAAACTTCGCTGCAGCTTATGCGCATGTATATTCCCCAGGGGCATGAGTGGGATGGAAAGAAAATAAAAGAGGTGAACATTCCCACGGGCTCTCTGGCTTTGATGATTAAACGGGGAGAGGAAATGATACTGACAAAAGGAAATACAGAAATCTGTGCCGGGGACAGTGTGATTCTCAGTGTGCCGCCTTATAATACCAATGAGACGGAGCAGCTCCAGGAGAAGCGTATTCTTTCAGGGGATAAATGGTGCAACAAAAGCATAGCCCAGCTGCATTTGTCCAGAAACGAACTGATTGCCATGGTTATTCGTGGGGAGGAGGCCATTATTCCGGATGGAAAAACGGTGTTAAAGGAGCAGGATGTTGTGGTTATGTACCGGGACATGGCAGCCGGAAAGTGAGAAAGAATTCTCCGGCTGTTTTTTCCCTTGTATTTGTGGTAAAATAAAGACAGATATCCGGCAGAAGAATAAGAGAACAGGAGTGTGATAGCAAGATGGAAATCAGCAGTCTGGTAGAAAAACAGAGCGCCTTTTTTCAAAAAGGCATTACAAAAACCCCGCAATTTCGTCAGAAAGCACTGGAAAGGCTGGAAAAAGGAATCAGACGGTATGAGAAGGAAATTCATCAGGCTCTCCGAAAAGACCTGGGGAAATCAGAGTTTGAGGCCTATATGACCGAAGTGGGACTGACGCTTTCCGAACTGACTTATGTGAAAAAACACCTTTCCGCCTGGATGCGGCCAAATGGGGTGCCGACTCCTCTGGCCCAGTTTCCGGCAAAAAGTTTTGAAATGACAGAACCATACGGGGTGGTACTGATTATGTCTCCCTGGAATTATCCGTTTATGCTGTGTATGGAACCGCTGATTGGCGCCATTGCCGCAGGAAACTGCTGTATTGTGAAGCCGTCTGCCTATGCGCCCCATGTATCGGCAGTGCTGAAAAAAATGCTTTCGGCAGTGTTTCCACCGGAGTTTGCAGCCGTGGTAGAGGGGGGAAGGGAAGAGAACAGCCGCCTTTTAGAGCAGCGTTTTGACTATATTTTCTTCACAGGCGGAAAAGCGGTGGGACAGCTGGTACTGGAAAAAGCAGCTGTCCATCTGACGCCGGTGACCTTGGAACTGGGTGGAAAAAGTCCCTGTATCGTAGACGAAACGGCGGATTTGAAACTGGCGGCCAGGCGTCTGGTATTCGGGAAATATTTGAACAGCGGTCAGACTTGTGTGGCTCCCGATTATCTTCTGGTGCAGAAAAGTGTGAAAGAGCCTTTCCTGAACTATGTAAAAATGTGGATTCATAAAATGCTGGGAAAAAATCCACTGGAGAATCCCAATTATCCCAAAATGATAAACAAAAAGCATTACCACAGAGTGTTGGAACTTATCAAAGGCGAGGCAATTCTGGAAGGGGGATTTGGCGAGGAAGCGCGTCTGCGGATTGCCCCTACTGTACTGGATTATGTTTCTCCGGATTCCCCGGTTATGCAGGAAGAAATTTTCGGTCCGGTGCTTCCGGTGCTGACTTATGACACCATAGAAGAAGCAGAAACCTTTATCCGTGACAGAGAAAAGCCCTTGGCTCTTTACCTTTTTACGAAAAATCCGGACACAGAGCAGAGGATTTTGAGGAATCTTTCCTTTGGCGGCGGTTGTGTGAATGACACCATTATTCATCTGGCTACTTCCCGCATGGGCTTTGGAGGAGTAGGAGCCAGCGGTATGGGAAGTTACCACGGAAAGAAGAGCTTTGACACTTTCAGCCATACCAAGAGTATGGTAAAGAAAGCCGGCTGGCTGGATTTGCCCATTCGCTATCAGCCTTATACCAAAGGGAAAAAGCAGCTTTTGCGTATGTTTTTAAGATGACCGGAAAGGAGCGTGGAGAATATGAAAGAAAAACAAGGATCCGGATTCTGGGACAAGCGCTCCCGGATGTTTGACAGCCAGGTTCTGGAGGTTTATAAAAATGCCTACAAAAAGACAGTAAAGCGGTCTGCGGCATTTCTGAATCAGGAAAATACTGTATTGGAAATCGGCTGCGGCACCGGAATTGTGACCATGCAGCTGGCAGATTGCGTGAAGGAAATTACCGCAATAGATAGTTCAAGGGAAATGCTTTTGCGTGCAGAGCAAAAAGCCAGAGAACTGGGAAAACAGAATATTTCCTTTCACTGCGGAACCCTTAAGGATAGGAAGTTTCCGGCGAAATCCTTTGACGTGGTGACCGCCTATAATGTGCTGCTTTATATGGAAAATCAGGAGGAAGTGCTGGAGCAAATTTATGAAGTCTTAAAGCCGGGCGGCCTTTTTATTTCGGCTACGGACTGCCTTGGCAGAAGTCTGTCAAAAGAAGCCATAAAGAAGTTCTGGAAAAGCAAACTGCATCTTATGCCGTATGTGGCCTTTGATACCCCTATTGGGCTTATGCGGAGAATACAAAAGCACGGTTTTTTAGTGCTGGAGATTGTGAATCTGCATAAAAGTCCGCCCAATATTTTTATCGTAGGGCAGAAAGTGGAAAAATGAAAATCTAAACAAAATATAAAATTTATAAATTATTAGCACTCACTGAAAATGAGTGCTAATTTTCTCTTGACTTTTATTCCCCTGCGTATTAATATGTTTTTTAGAAATGAAGAAAAAGGAGATGCATTATCATGGCTAATAAGCGTGGTACTTTATCAATTAATAGTGACAATATTTTTCCGATTATTAAGAAATGGCTCTACTCAGACCATGACATTTTTTTCCGTGAACTGATTTCCAACGGCTGCGACGCTATCACAAAGCTGAAAAAGCTGGAAGTCATGGGCGAGTATACTTTCCCGGAAAATCATAAAAACAAAATCCAGGTTATCGTAAATCCGGAAGAGAAAACCCTGAAATTTATTGATACCGGTCTTGGTATGACAGCGGAAGAAGTAGAAGAGTATATCACCCAGATTGCCTTTTCAGGTGCAACCCAGTTCCTGGAGAAATACAAAGACAAGACAAACGAAGACCAGATTATCGGACACTTTGGTTTGGGATTCTATTCTGCATTTATGGTGGCAGATGAAGTGCAGATTGATACGCTTTCTTATAAGGAAGGCGCTGTGCCGGTACACTGGTCCTGCGACGGCGGCACCGAATACGAAATCGGTGAGGGAAATAAGACAGAAGTGGGTACTGAAATTACCCTGTTTTTAAATGAAGACAGCCTGGAGTTTGCCAACGAATACCGTGCAAGAGAAGTCATTGAGAAATACTGTTCCTTCATGCCGACGGAAATATTCCTGTCCAAGGCGAATGCGCCGCAGGAATATGAAACGGTAGAAGAATCCGAAGTCAGAGAAGACGATGTAGTTGTAGAGCACATTCACGAAGAGGCCAAAACCGAAGAAAAAGAGAACGAAAACGGCGAAAAAGAAGTGGTAGAAGTTTCCCCTGCAAAGGAAATGGTAAAAATCCACAAGCGTCCGGTTTCTTTAAGCGATACCAACCCGTTATGGATGAAGCACCCAAATGAATGTACAGACGAGGACTATAAGGCTTTTTACCGCAAAGTCTTTATGGATTACAAAGAGCCGCTGTTCTGGATTCATCTGAATATGGATTATCCGTTTAACTTGAAAGGTATTTTGTACTTCCCGAAAATCAACATGGAATATGAATCCATTGAGGGAACCATTAAATTATACAACAACCAGGTATTTATTGCAGACAACATTAAGGAAGTGATTCCGGAGTTTTTGATGCTTTTAAAGGGTGTGATTGACTGTCCGGACTTACCGCTGAACGTATCCAGAAGCGCCCTTCAGAACGATGGATTCGTGAAGAAAATTTCTGACTATATCAGCAAAAAGGTAGCAGACAAGCTGACCGGTATGTGCAAGACAGACAGAGAAAACTATGAAAAATACTGGGATGACATCAATCCGTTTATCAAATTCGGCTGCTTAAAAGATACGAAGTTCTCTGAAAGAATGATGGACTACATTCTGTATAAGAACATTGACGGAAAATATCTGACTTTGGAAGACTGTATCAAAGAGAATGCAAAAGAAACACCGGAAGATACAAAGGAAGAAGTTCTGGAGGAAACCAAAGACGAGGCACAGAAAGAGCCGGAGAAGACCAATATCTACTATGTCACAGATGAAGTACAGCAGAGCCAGTACATCAATCTGTTTAAAGAACAGGGACAGGATGCTGTGATTCTGAAGCACAACATTGACTCTGCATTTATCTCTCATGTAGAGCAGGCAAAGGAAACAGTCAGATTCCTTCGCATTGATGCAGATTTGACAGAAGCAGTGAAAGAGGAAGGAAAGAATCTGGAAGACGAGACAAAAGAGTTGTCAGAAGTTTTCAAAAAAGCTTTGAAAAAAGAGAATCTGACCGTGAAAGTGGAAAGCCTGAAAAACGAGAAGGTATCTTCCATGATGACGATTTCAGAAGAAAACCGCCGTATGCAGGAAATGATGAAAATGTACAATATGTATGGTATGGACCCGTCTATGTTCGGCGGACAGGAAACTCTGGTATTAAATGCCAACAATAAACTGGTGCAGTATGTACTGGAGCACAAAGAAGGAGAACAGACACAGATTCTCTGTGAACAGCTCTATGATTTGGCGTTAATCAGCCACAGACAGCTGACACCGGAGGAAATGACAAAATTTGTAGCCCGAAGCAATGAGATTATGCTGTTGCTGGCAAAATAAACCAGGCAGTTACGAGAAAAAATAACAAAAGGAAAGAGCAGAAAAATCCGTATGGGAGTTTCTGCTCTTTCCTTTTTGAAGACAGGTACAGCCTGTTGGATTTAGGAGGATGGTACTGTAAAAATTTGGAGAAACATATAGACAAATAATGCGGAGTGTATTAGAATAATGCTCGAAAATGGGTAAGTATGAGAGAAAATGACGCATAGAGAAAATGTCCCGGAAGGAAACAGAGCCGGCAAGGGAGAAATGAAGAATATGAAAGCATACAAAAAAGAGAAAAAGAAGTATCTGAACAGTATGGGCGGCAGAAGGCTGAAAGTGCGGGTTCACATGCTGCTGCTGGGGATGCTTTCCCTGGGAATTGTTATATATTCTGTAGTTTGTACCATTCAAATGAAATCAAAGGATGCCAAAACCACAAAAGAATATGTAAGGAATTATGTGGAGCAGCGGGCTGATATGATAGACATGGAAATCAGCAGCAATACAGCCATGATGACGGGACTGGCCGAGACTCTGACAGAAGAAAAACCCCGGGATGGATATAGAAAGTTACCTGGAGACTAAGAGGAAGCTGTATGGTTTTGATTTTATTGCGCTATATGATGATAAAACAGGAGAGGTACAGCTTGCTGGAAAAGGTTTTGAGGATGTAAACAGGGAAGAACTGACAGAAAACGATGTGTTTGGGCAGGAATTAAGAGAAGGACATTGTGCGTCCTGTATGGAAGAGGAACGAATGGTCTATGCCGTAAAGACAGGCAGCGCCAGTGAAGAAAAAACTTTGTGGGCAGCAGCTTCGTCAGAAGAAATAACAAGTATTATGATGTCTAAAACGTTCCAGGAAAAAAGCAGTACTTATGTGGTAGATAAAACGGAGCAGGTACTTCTGTCTTCCGGGGAAGAAGAGAGCATGGCGTTTTGGAATCTTGTCGTAGGACAGAAGGAAGATAAAGAGATTCTGGAAAATGCAGAACGTATGAAAGAAAATATCAGCAACCACAAGGGCGGCGTTTTCCGTATCCTTCTGCCCGGCTATAAGAGGTATTACCTGGCTTACGAGCCTCTGGAAAGAAGAGGATGGACAGCTGTAACCATTGTTTCTGCGGATTTGTTTTCCGGTTTTTCTGATTCTTACGTAGTGAAAATGATGGGAAATCTGGTTGTGGTTATGCTGGTGTTCGGCGCTTATTTTTCCTGCTGTTTAAAAGCTACAGCGAGGGGGAAAAGAAACTGGAACACCTGGCTTTTTCCGATGAGGTGACCGGAGGAATCAATAAGCTGGAGTTTCAGATAAAATATCGGCAGCTTTGCAGAAAGCATATTGCAGAACAGTATGCCATTGTTATGATGGATTCGGTGGACTTTAAGATTGTGAACAGAAATCTGGGCGCAAAAAACGGAGATAAACTGCTTCGCTATTTTTATGCTGTAATGGCGGAGGCGTTAAAAGAAGAAGACAGAGAGTTTGTTACCCGGACAGAAATGGATCATTTCTTTTTATGTATGAAGGAAACGAATTTTCAGGTTATCCAGGAGCGGTTAAATGCCATAGTAAGGGAGATTAATACCTTTCAGGGGATGGATTTACCGAAATATAAGATTCGGTTTCGCAGAGGTATCAGCTTTGGCGACAGTTCTGAAACGGATGTAACGGTGATTCAGGATCAGGCCAGAGCAGCCTTGAAGAACCAGAAGTAGAAGCATATTTAGAACAGGAAAAAGAAAATACTTCCGACCTATGTGCTCTGTTTCTTTTGGACTTGGATCATTTCAAAGAAGTGAATGATACGTTGGGTCATATAGTAGGAGATAAGGCCTTGCATGAAGCAGCAGCCAGCCTGAAATCCGTTATCCGAGCCAAGGATTTGATATGCAGAATCGGAGGGGACGAGTTTATGCTGTTTATCAAGGATGCGGAGAGCGTATCGGATATTCGTTTCTGCGCGGAGAAGATAAACAGAATTTTGGTAAAAACCTACGAAAAAGACGGAAAAGAAGTGACAGTCAGCGCTTCCATAGGCATTGCCCTTGTGGAAGAAGGAATTACGTTTGAAAGCCTTTATGAAAGGGCTGACAGAGCGCTTTATGAGGTGAAAAACAAACACAGGAATCAATATTGGATTGCATAAGAGAGGGGATATAAAAATGGATGAAAGAGGAATGCAGAAGCGTCTGAGAAAGATAACACTTTTCTTTACTCTGGTGAGTCTTGTGCTCTTAATGGGAAGCGGAGGCATTTCCATCCTGCTGAATCATACGTTTCAGAATGAAATCGAAGATCAGATTGTGACAGAGACAAACAGGCATAGAACCAATATCAACAGAAAAATTGACACAGACCTGCAAACTCTTTATACCCTGTCAAGTTTTATGGAGTTCAGCGGAACCATAGACAGCAGCCAGTTTGCAAAGGGATTGTATGAATCCAACAATGAGAACAGCTTCCTGCAGATGGGATACTTTGAAAAGGGCGGAACAGGAATCCGCGTAACCGTCAATGGCGCCATGGAAGAAAATATGAAGGCAGAAGAGACGGATTCCACTTTCTATGAGAGCATTCAGAAAGCCTGGGACGGGAAAAGCGTGGTTTCCGATGTCTATCATGACAGCGCAGCAGATGAAGATTTCATTGCGTATGCAGTTCCTGTACAGAAAAATGGAACGGTGGTAGGCGCCTTGACGGCCTGTGAAAGCACGTCGGTGTTTTTTGATGTATTAAGTATTAAAAGTGGTTTCAGTGAACAGACAAAGGTTCGGGTTATGGGGACAGACGGAAAATTTTTTCTGCCTGCCCAGTCCGGAGATCAGGCAGACTCTGTTTCTGATATTCTTCTCTCTGAAAAAGAGCGGACAGCATTTCAGAACATGTTGGAACAGGGAAAAAGTAAATTTATGGAGGTCAATGAGAATGGGCAGACTTGCCGGATGTTTGCAGAGCCGGTAGGGGTTCATGACTGGTATCTGGTGCTGACTGCCACAGAACGGGGAATCAGCGAGCCACTGTACCAGAACCTTCTGATTACGAGGATTATTTTCTTCCTGCTTCTGGCTCTTTCCGGTATGTGTATCCTGTATGGCGCCCGTCTGATGAAGCGAAACAGCAGAGCACTTCTGCGGTTTGCCTATTATGACCAGCTGACAGGCAGTTATAATATGGTGAAGTTCTCCCACATGCTGGAAGAAACCATTGCCAGTACCCGGGATTTCAGTCTGGTGGCCATGAACATCCGCAAGTTTAAGTTTATCAATGAGACTTTTGGAGATGAAGTGGCTAACCAGCTGCTGTGCTATGTGAAAAAGGTGCTGGATGAGGCAGTTTTTGAGGGAGAGTTCTTCTGCCGGGAAACTGCGGATAAGTTTTACATACTCATGAGAACTTCAGATGAAAACCTTGTGCAGAGGCGTCTGGAGGAGATTACAGAGCACATTCGTGATTTCTTTCTGCACTACAACCGGCAGTACCGCATGATGATTTATGCAGGGGTGGTGACCGGGGCAGAGATAAACGGCAGTTTTGTGAAGCGGGAAGAACTTATGAGTCATGTCATGTTTGCATTGGACAGAGCGAAGAAGCGGCAGCAGGATGATTTTTCCGGATCAGTTTATTCCGCTGTTTGAGCAGAATGGTTTCTGTACAGAACTGGATTTGTATATGGTAGAGCTGGCATGCCGTCAGATTCGCCAGTGGATGGATGAAGGAAAGGAAGCCATTCCCATTTCGGTCAATCAGTCCAAACTGTTGTTTTACAAGGACGGATATGTGGAAAATCTGTGTGAAATCATGGAACGGTACCATGTGCCGGCTAAGATGATTACCCTGGAAATTCTGGAGGGCCTGGCTCTTGGGGATGCAGAAGGATTAAACAGCAGAATCCGGGAACTGAAAGAAAAGGGCTTCCAGATTTCCATGGATGATTTCGGCAGCGGCTACTCTTCTCTGAACATTCTGTGCAGTCTGGAAATTGATGAATTGAAGCTGGACAGAGCGTTTCTGATGGAAATGCCGGGTCATAAAAAATGGCAGCAGCAGATTGTGATGGAACAGATTGCACAGCTGGCAAAGAAAATGAACATGACGACTGTGGCAGAAGGCGTGGAAACCTGGGAAGACGAAGCCTTTATTCTGAAAGCAGGCTGTGATTACGGACAGGGGTATTATTACAGCAAACCTCTTTGTGCCGCTGAATTTACGGAAAAATATATGTAGAAAAAAGGCTCCTTTGGTTTAAAGGAGTCCTTTTTTAAACTGTATCATCATTTCACGGGTAAGGCTGACATCATAGTCGTCATAGGGGATTTCTTCCCGTTCAAACCACTGTGCCACAGCCAGTTCGTTTTTGTCTAAGGTGATGGTATCTTCTCCCTCCAAATCGCAGACAAAGCCGGCCAGAAGGCTGCCGGAAAGTCCCCAGGGCTGGCTCTTGTAGTAGCGGATATTCTTCACTTTTAAACCAACCTCTTCCATGACCTCTCTTTTTACGGTTTCCTCCAGGGTTTCTCCGATTTCTGCAAATCCCGCAATAAGGGCATAGCGTTTGGCGTTTCTTCCCGCATATTTTGACATGAGAATTTTGTTCCCGTTGGTAACCGCCACAATGACGGCTGGAGAAATTTTAGGATATTCTGTGGATTGGCACTGAGGACAGTACATCATGCGCTCTTTTTCGTCATGGATGAGTTTGTGTCCGCAGGTTCCGCAGAACCGGCGTCCTTTATACCAGTTGTAGAGATGAAAGCCGGTGACAAGTCCGAAACACTGCTCCTTAGGCTGCATACTGCGGAAAATGGAAATATCCTGATATGTAAAGTCTGCAAATTCTTCTGCCTCATAATCAAAAAGCAGGAAATATCTTTGTTCGTCAATGGAAAAAAGATAAATACAGGCACTGGGAGAAAGGTTCTGGCTGCCAGAGAGCGTTTCCCAGGTGGGGAAGGTGAGAAGCCCGTCTCTTATGGCGCCAAGGATTTCCCGGCTGCGGAAGGAGAGAATGAAATCTCCGTTCTCAGGCTGTGCGTGGGTGTATTCGTTGTGATAGCAATGAAAATCAAGGTCCTGAATCATGTTGATTACCTCCGAATGTAAAATAAAGTAAGACAAATCAGTTACAGTTTTTCGCAGGGGATTTGCTGCTGTCTGAAAAATTTCTGAATCAAATCGTCCCAGACGTGGTCAAGGGATTTATCCAGGGTAAAGGTCTTTAGGGAAGTACCAGTGGTACAGGTCAGTGTCTTTCCGTCATACTGGAAATTGACAAATAACCCGAAAACATCATCAGAGGAAAAGTTCAGATGATTTCCCAAAAGAAGTTTTTCCGTATTTTTTTCGGAAAGACGGAATACAATCTTAAAGTGAAGAGGTGTTTTCTTTCCTTTCATCATGGAAAAGCAAAAGGGTTTAATATCCCGCCAGAGCGAATAAGTCTGCTTTTGCGTCTGGAGGAGTTGGGCCTCCTGTGTATCGTAAAAGTCTGTATGCAGAGTACCGTCAATGGTAAAGGTTGCAAAGGTGGTGACAGAGGCCTCGCACAGCCAGAAGCTGTCAAAGGTACTGCCGATAAGAAGCTTGGACATGAAATCCTTTAAGTCCACAATCTGCAGAGCAATCATAGTAAGAATCCCTCGTTTCTCTAAAAATTACTGCATGAAACACAGATAAGAACAGTATAAACGAAAATCAGAAAAAATCCTAGAGTTTTCCCGGAAAAAACCTTTTCAAATAGCAGGCTTTGTGTTATTATAAGACATGGTATTAAAAACTACATAAAGAGGTTGTTGAAAATGAGTTATAAAATAGTGATAGACAGCTGCGGCGAACTGCCCGAAAGCTGGAAAACAGATGAAAATATAGAAAGTATCCCCCTGACGCTTACGGTAGAAGGAGAGGATATTATAGATGATGAAACCTTTGACCAAAGCGCTTTTTTGAAAAAGACCGCACAGAGTCCGGAGTGTCCGAAATCTTCCTGCCCTTCTCCGGAGCGGTATATGCAGGCTTATGACTGCAGTGCAGAGCGTGTATATGCAGTCACCCTGTCTTCTAATCTGAGCGGTTCTTACAACAGCGCCGTGCTGGGAAAAAATCTTCTTCTGGAGAACCGGCCAGAGCAGAAAATATATGTCTTTGATTCCCGTTCTGCTTCGGTAGGGGAAACGCTCATTGCCATGAAGATTCGGGAGTGCGAGGAGCAGGGCATGGCGTTTGAGCAGGTCGTTGAAACGGTGGAGGCGTACATTGATTCCCAGAACACATACTTTGTCCTGGAGAATCTGGAGACTCTGCGCAAAAACGGAAGACTCAGCAATCTGAAAGCCTTTGTGGCATCTGCGCTGAAAATCAAGCCGGTGATGGGGTCCACCCCGGAAGGTACCATTGTGCAGCTGGACCAGGCCAGGGGCATTAATAAGGCCATGATGAAAATGGTGGATTATGTTGCCCAGAGGGCAAAGGACAGCGAGGAAAAGGTGCTGGCTATCAGCCACTGCAACTGTCCGGCCAGAGCGGAAATTGTAAAAGAGGCGATTTTGCAGAGAGTTTCCGTAAAAGATGTGGTGATTCTGGATACGGCAGGTGTCAGCACCATGTATGCCAATGACGGAGGCGTGATTGTAGTCTTATAGTTTTGTTTTGCAATTTGTCTCACAAAGGAATTGACAGGAAGAAAAAAATCAGATATAGTAGAAATGCTATGGGATACAAAGTTCGACAGATTCCATGCAAATATTTATGTGACCATCCCGGAAGGGATTAAGGCCATACGGACAGCCGGGTCAACTGCCGATTGGCAACGGAAGTTGCCTTATTGATTGAGTTAAAAGCTCAAATTTTATAAGTTGGTAACTTTACAACCAGTGCGTACAGATGCACATCAACTTGTGAAACGGTCAATAAGAGTAGTAAAAGTAAGATATTTGCTATATAGACTCTGAACTTGAGTAATTCCATAATCAAACCTTTATTTTCTGCCTTGTGCAGAATTTAAAAACATGGATAAGAAATGGTCAGCCGCAGGTGATGTGTAGAAATATACGTCATTTGCGGCTTTTTACGTTTGCTTTAAGCCTGCGAAAAAGCCATATTTCAGGAAGAAAAAGGAGTTATCCGTTGTGGGCGAGAAAATGAAATTGTATGGATTTAATAATTTGACGAAAGCCCTGAGCTTTAATATTTATGATGTCTGTTATGCAAAGACGGCCAGAGAGCAGAAAGACTATATTGCCTATATTGACGAGCAGTACAATTCCGAAAGACTGACGGGGATTTTAACCAATCTGACGGACATGATAGGAGCCCAGGTACTGCATGTTTCCCAGCAGGATTATGAACCCCAGGGGGCGTCCGTGACTTTGCTGATTGCAGAAGGGTCTATGATTCCCGCAGGCAGCACTCAGGTGGCTCATCTGGACAAAAGCCATGTGACAGTGCATACTTACCCGGAATACCATCCGGAAACCTGTCTGGCCACTTTTCGGGTGGACATTGATGTGGCAACCTGCGGAGAAATTACACCGCTGTCTACACTGGATTACCTCATAGGCTCTTTTGATTCGGATATTATTACCATGGATTACCGGGTACGGGGCTTTACCCGCAGTGTAAACGGCAGGAAGCTGTTTATGGATCATAAGATTACATCTATTCAGGATTATATTGCAGCAGAAACCCTGCAGCGGTATGATGCGGTAGACATCAATGTGTATGAGGCAAACCTTTTCCACACGAAAATGATGTTAAAGGAAATTGATTTGCAGAATTATCTTTTTAATACAGATATTTACGAACTGCCGCCCAAGAAACGGCTGGATATTATGAACAGCCTGCGGCGGGAAATGATAGAGGTCTTCAGCGGAAGAAATATTTACTGACAGGGGAGATGGGAAAATGGGAAAATTATCTCAGGAGAATGCCCCTATTTATGAGGCGTTGGAAAATTTAAGAAAGATGCGGGTGGTGCCTTTTGATGTGCCGGGACACAAAAGAGGCCGGGGAAATCCGGAACTGACACAGCTTTTGGGAGAGCAGTGCATGAACATGGATGTAAATTCCATGAAGCCTCTGGACAATCTCTGCCATCCCGTATCCGTGATTAAGGAGGCGGAGGAACTGGCGGCAGAGGCCTTTCATGCAGCCCATGCTTTTCTTATGGTGGGAGGCACGACCTCCTCGGTGCAGAGTATGATTCTCTCGGTAGCCAAAAGAGGGGAAAAAATCATCCTGCCTAGAAACGTACATAGAAGTGTGATTGGGGCCATGGTGCTGTGCGGGGCAGTTCCGGTTTATGTGAATCCCCAGTGCAGCCAGAGGCTTGGGATTCCTCTTGGTATGTCTGTGGAAGATGTGAGACGGGCCATAGAGGAAAATCCGGATGCAAAGGCCGTGCTGGTGAACAATCCCACCTACTATGGGGTCTGTTCGGATATCCGCTCTATTGTGAAGCTGGCACATGAGCATGGCATGTACTGTCTGTCTGACGAGGCCCATGGAACGCACTTTTATTTTTCGGATAAGCTGCCGGTATCGGCGATGGAGGCCGGAGCGGATATGGCAGCGGTATCCATGCACAAGTCCGGGGGAAGTCTGACCCAGAGTTCCCTTTTGCTGACAGGACCGGGAATTTCGCCGGGACATGTCCGCCAGATTATCAATCTGACCCAGACTACCAGCGGTTCGTATCTTCTCATGTCCAGTCTGGATATTTCCAGAAGAAATCTGGCTCTGCGGGGAAGAGAAACCTTTGAAAAAGTCATGGAACTGGCCGAATACGCCAGAAGCGAAATCAATGAGATTCCAGGCTTTTATGCCTTTTCCAAAGAACTGATAAACGGTGACAGTGTTTTCGATTTTGATGTGACCAAGCTTTCTGTACATACGCTGGAAGTAGGGCTGGCAGGCATTGAAGTCTATGATCTGCTCCGGGATGAGTATGACATTCAGATAGAATTCGGAGATTTCGGCAATGTGCTGGCATACCTTTCCATTGGAGACAGAAAGCGGGACGTTGAGCGTCTGGTTTCTGCTCTTTCAGAGATTTCCCGCAGATTCGGGAAGGAAAAGGTGGATTTGCTGGAACAGGAGTATATACCGCCCCTGGTAGCGGTATCTCCCCAGGATGCGTTTTATGCGCCCAAAGAGGCACTGCCTCTGGAGCACTGTGTGGGACGGATATGCAGTGAATTTGTCATGTGCTATCCGCCGGGGATTCCTCTTCTTGCACCGGGAGAACAGGTGACACAGGCCATTGTGGAACATATTGTATATGCAAAAGAAAAGGGCTGTACCCTTACCGGGCCGGAGGATGAGGAAATTCGCCAGCTCAACGTACTGAAAGGAGTGTAGTATGGAATTTTGGTTTTCGGAAAAACAGACAAAGGATGTGAAATTTTCCATTCGTGTAGACCGGCAGCTTTACAGCGGTCAGAGTGAATTTCAGAGGATTGATATTTTTGAATCGCCGGAATTCGGAAGATTTCTCACTTTGGACGGCTACATGATGCTGACGGAGAAGGACGAGTTTATTTATCACGAAATGATTACCCATATCCCCATGGCAGTACATCCTAAAGCGGAAAAGGTATTGGTTATCGGCGCGGGAGACGGAGGTGTCATCCGGGAACTGGTTCGTTATCCGGAAATAAAGCAGATTGATTTGGTGGAGATTGATGATATGGTGGTGGAGGTCTGCCGCAAATACCTGCCTAAAACCGCCTGCTGTCTGGATGATGAGCGGGTAAACATCCGCTATGAGGACGGCCTGAAATACATCCGCAGATGTGAAAATAAGTATGACTTGATTATTGTGGATTCCACAGATCCCTTTGGCCCGGGGGAGGGGCTTTTTACCAGAGAATTTTACGGAAACTGCTATAAAGCGCTGAAGGAAGACGGCATTATGGTGAATCAGCATGAAAGTCCTTTCTATGAGGAGGATGCCAGAGCCTGCCAGAGAGCACACCGGAATATTACGGAAACCTTTCCGGTCAGCCGGGTGTACCAGGCCCATATTCCTACATATCCTTCCGGACACTGGCTTTTTGGATTTGCTTCCAAGAAGTATCATCCGCTGAAGCATTTGAGGGAAAAAGAATGGAATACCCGGGGGATTCAGACACGTTACTATACGACAACGTTGCATAAAGGGGCATTTTATCTGCCTGCGTATGTGGAGGAACTTTTGAAAAATGTTGAGAAAGAATGTTGAAACTTTTCTGGAATGTGATAAGGATTATGAGGAGGCTGAGGTCATTCTTTTTGGTGCACCGTTTGATTCTACCACCTCCTTTCGTCCGGGAACCAGGTTTGGCAGCAGCGCCGTCCGTCATGAGTCTTTTGGACTGGAAAGCTACAGCCCTTACCAGGACCGGGATTTAATCGACAGTCTGGTAATGGATGCGGGGGATTTGGAGCTTTGCTTTGGAAATACCAGAGATGTTCTGTCTGCCATCCGGGAGAGAGCCGGGGAAATTTTACGGGATGAAAAACTGCCTTTTATGGTAGGGGGAGAGCACCTGGTGACGCTTGGAGCCTTTGAGGCTGTGCAGGAGAAATACCCGGAGATTTGTATCATTCATTTTGACGCCCATGCAGATTTGCGTGAGGATTATCTGGGAGAAAAGCTGTCTCATGCCTGCGTACTGCGCCGCTGCTGGGACTTGATTGGAGACGGAAAAATTTACCAGTTTGGTATCCGCTCCGGGGACCGGGAAGAGTTTTCCTGGGCCAGGGAACACACCTGTATGCAGAAGTTTGATTTTGAAGGGCTGGAAGAGACCCTTGCTGCCCTGGAAGACAGACCGGTTTATTTTACCGTGGATTTGGATGTGATGGACCCGTCCGTCTTTCCGGGAACCGGAACGCCGGAACCGGGAGGGGTGAGCTTTGACAGGCTTCGCCGGGCTGTGACGCTGGTATGTGAAAGAGCCAGGGTAGTGGGCTGTGATGTGAATGAGTTAAGTCCGCACTATGACGCCAGCGGAAGTTCTACGGCAGCAGCAGGAAAGATTATCCGGGAAATGCTGCTGGCTCTTACGAAGAAGGCATAATACCAATTTATTTATAACATACATAAAACCAAGAAAACAGGAGGAAACAAATATGGGAAAAGCGTTGATTATCGGATGTGGAGGCGTAGCCTCTGTAGCAATTCACAAATGCTGTCAGAACAGTGAGGTATTTGAGGAAATCTGTATTGCCAGCCGTACAGTATCCAAATGTGACGCGTTAAAGGCAAAGCTGGAAGGTACGACAAAGACAAAAATTACAACTGCGCAGGTAGATGCAGACCAGGTGGAGGAACTGATTGCTTTAATCGAAAAGGAAAAACCGGATGTGGTTCTGAATCTGGCTCTTCCGTATCAGGATTTGACTATCATGGATGCCTGCCTGGCTACGAAAACCCATTACATTGATACTGCAAACTATGAGCCGGAAGATACGGCAAAGTTTGAGTACAGCTGGCAGTGGGCATATAGAGAACGCTTTGAAAAAGCAGGCATTACGGCGCTTTTGGGCAGTGGATTTGACCCGGGAGTAACAGGGGTGTTCAGCGCCTATGCCCTGAAACATGAATTCGACGAAATCAATTATATTGATATTCTGGACTGCAACGGCGGTGACCACGGATATCCGTTTGCCACCAATTTTAATCCGGAAATCAACATCCGGGAGGTTTCTGCAAAGGGCTCTTACTGGGAAGACGGTCACTGGGTAGAGACAGAACCTATGGAAATTAAGAAAGAATACAATTTCAAAGAAGTAGGACAGAAGGATATGTACCTTCTTCATCATGAGGAAATTGAAAGTCTGGCACTGAATATTCCGGGGATTAAGAGAATCCGTTTCTTTATGACCTTTGGACAGAGCTATCTGACACATTTAAAGTGTCTGGAAAATGTGGGAATGACTTCCATTGAACCGATTTTGTTTGAGGGAAAGGAAATCGTACCGCTGCAGTTCTTGAAAGCAGTGCTTCCGGACCCGGCCTCTCTGGGACCGCGCACCAAGGGAAAAACCAACATTGGCTGTATTTTCCGCGGCAAAAAAGACGGAAAAGAGAAAACCTACTATCTGTATAATATCTGTGACCACGAAGAGGCTTACAAAGAAACCGGCTCTCAGGCGGTTGCCTATACCACAGGTGTGCCGGCTATGATTGGAGCTATGATGGTCATGACCGGAAAGTGGAATAAACCGGGTGTACACAATATTGAAGAGTTTGATCCGGATCCATTTATGGATGCTTTGAATACCTGGGGGCTTCCATGGCAGGAAGACCATAATCCGGTACTGGTGGATTAATGGCAGGGGGAGAAAAAAATTCCTTTTCCACACCGTATTTTCTGGTGGACGAAAAGAAACTTGTGAAAAATCTGGAGATTTTAAAGCAGGTTTCTGACCGGACGGGCTGTAAAATTCTGCTGGCACAAAAGGCATTTTCTATGTTTTATGCCTATCCGCTGCTGAGAAAATATCTGGCGGGAACTACAGCCAGCGGTCTGTATGAGGCAAAGCTGGGGCATGAAAACTTCGGCGGGGAAACCCATGTGTTTTCCCCTGCATACAGGGAAGAGGAATTTGAAGAATTGCTGCAGTATGCAGATGATGTGGTGTTTAATTCCCCGGGGCAGGTGCGAAAGTATGCAAAAAAGGCAAAACTGGCGGGGAAATCCGTGGGACTGCGGATAAATCCCGAATGTTCTACCCAGGAGGGACATGCTATCTATGACCCGTGCGCCTCTTTTTCCAGGCTGGGAACTACGCTGGAAAATTTTGATGAGGCATTGCTGCCGCTTTTGGACGGGCTGCATTTTCATACTTTGTGTGAGCAGGGAGCAGATGCTTTGGAAATTACCTTAAAAGCTGTGGAAGAGAAGTTTGGAAGGTACCTTTCCCGGATGAAATGGCTGAATCTGGGAGGAGGACATCATATTACAAGAGAGGATTATGATGTGGAGGCTCTTGCAGAGATGGTGAAGCGGCTGAAAGAAACTTACGGAGTAGAGGTTTATCTGGAGCCGGGGGAGGCAGTTGTGCTGCAGGCAGGATTTCTGGTATCAGAAGTTTTGGAAGTGGTTCACAATGGCATGGATATTGCTATTTTGGATACTTCCGCTGCCTGTCATATGCCGGACGTGCTGGAAATGCCTTACCGTCCCCCTGTGAAAGACAGCGGGCTGCCGGGAGAAAAAGCCTGCACAGTAAGACTTGCAGGACCAACCTGCCTGGCCGGAGACGTCATAGGAGATTATTCCTTTGACACACCGCTGAAGCCGGGCGACCAGGTGGTATTGGAGGATATGGCGCTTTATACCATGGTGAAAACCAATACTTTTAACGGTATGCCTTTGCCGGATATAGTCTGGGAAGGGATAGATGGGAAAAGAAAACTGGTAAAGAGGTTCGGATATGAGGACTTTAAAAACCGGCTTTCCTAAGTATAGAGAAGACTGCTGCGGGCTTTGTCTTTAAGAGGACAGAGGCGCAGCAGTCTTTTGGGTAAAGAGACAGAAAGATGAGAGAGGAGTAAACAGATGATTAGAGCAATGCAGGCGTCTGATTTGGAAGAAGTAATGCAAATCTGGCTCACCGCCAATATGGAGGCTCATGACTTTATAGACAGCAGCTATTGGAAAAGCCATTTTGAAGAAGTGAGGGCGCTGCTGCCTCAGGCGGAAATTATGGTATCAGAAAATACAGATACCGGGGTTCTGGAAGGATTTATAGGCATAATGGAATCCTATATAGCCGGAATTTTTGTGAGACAGGAATATCGTTCAAGAGGGATTGGCAGGCAGTTTTTGGATTTTGCCAAGGCAGCCAAACCAGAACTGAAGCTAAAGGTATATAAAAAGAATGAAGCAGCAGTGAATTTTTATCTGCGGGAAGACTTTCTTGTGCTGCAGCAAGGACAGGATGAGGACACCGGGGAAGAAGAGTTTACTATGGAATGGAAAGGAAGGGATGCCTTTATGTGACATTCCCTTCCTCTGCGGCTGGTAGCATCAGACAGAACGTACACCCGCCTCCTGGGGTGTCTGTCAGCGTCAGCTTTCCTTTTTGCAGTTCTGTAAGTTCTCTGGCAATGGAAAGTCCCAGACCGAAATGCTCTTTTTCTTTCCGGGATTTGTCACTTTGATAAAAGCGGTCAAATATCCGTTCTTTCTCTTCATCGGGGATTCCATTTCCATGGTCTGCAACCAGATAGCAGACATTTCTTTTCTTAATAAAAATTTCCAGGTCAATCATTCCATCAGGTAAGGTATAGGTTATGGCGTTGTCCAGAAGAATGGTGAGAATCTGAATTACCCGGCTTTTGTCGCAGTGAATCCGGGGCAGTTCCATATCCGGCAGCATCAGATTCAGCGTTATGCCGTTGTGGCGGCAGACAGGTTCAAAGGTTTCATATACATCCAGAAGCAGGGTATCGCTGTCATGGTTTCCCAGGGTCAGATGCCACTTTTTAGAATCTGAAGCAGCCAGAATCAGAAGGTCTTTAATCAGATTTCCCATGCGGGTGCACTCTTTTTCAATGTTGATAAGCATGAAATCTGTATTTTCAGGAGAGGTCCGGACAGCAGATGCGCTGGCCTGAATCACCGCAAGGGGAGAGCGCAGCTCATGAGAGGCGGCAGCAATAAATTCCGCCTGTTTTTTCTGGTTTTCTTTCAGAGGCAGCAAGGTTTTTCCAACGGTCCGCCAGCTTGCCAGATACAGCAGAAAGATACCGGAAAGACCTGTGAACAGGAAGAATACGCCCTGCCATAAAAGCTGTCTGGAGAAAGCCGTAATATCCTGTAAGACAAAAAGAGACTTGTAACCAAACGTTGTGGACACCAGGAAACACATGCCAAGATAAGAATCCCCCTGGGTGCCTTTGACGGTAAAGACAGAAGACTGCAGGGGAGAGGACAGAGCCGCTTTTTGTGAAGTAATGCCTTCTTTTACTGCCTTTTTCCGGGCCTTTTTTAAAAGGGTTTCCCGGCTGGTCTCAGGCTGGAAAGCGCCCCGGAAAAACAGAGGGGTGTCATTTTCTTCAATATGAATGAGCAGGCTGTTATCCATTTCCATCTGGGACAGCCAGGAATCTGTGAAAAAGGCTTCTGTTTGAAACCGGTTGGAAATATTGAGAAAAACACTGGAAAACTGTGCTTTATACCGGGCCTCCATAGAACTTTTCATGTAGAAAAAGCAGATAATGAGAATCACTGTGAGAATGGCTCCGGTAGTCAGCGTATATAAAAAAGTAAGTTTTTTTTGAAGGTTTTGAAACATCAGGTGTCCTCCTGTATTCCTTCCAGACGATATCCCACACCATGAATGGTTTTAATCTGCACCCGGCTTTTTAAGGTGCGCAGCCGCCGCCTGAGAAAATAAATATAGTTGTCCAGATTTCCCTCCTCAATTTCCGCGTCAGCCCCCCAGACATAAGAGAGAATCAGTCCCCGGCGCAGATTTTGCTCCTTATTTTTCAGAAAGTATTCCATAAGTCCAGCCTCTTTTTTTGAGAGAGACAGAGATTTTCCATTGGCAGATAATTCCAGATTTTCCGGGTCGAAGCATAAGTCCCTGAAACAAAGCAGGGGAGATTCTTTCAGAACGGCCGGGCGTCTGGTAAGGGCGCGGATACGGGCAAGCAGTTCCTCCGCATCAAAAGGTTTGGTAATATAGTCATCTGCGCCGCAGTCCAGTCCGCTGATTTTATCCCGGAGAGAATCCATGGCAGTTGCCATAATCACAGGAGTAGAAATATTTTTTTTCCGGATTGCACCTAACAGCGTCATTCCGTCCAGTTCCGGCAGCATGCGGTCCAAAATAATCAAATCATAGGTATTCTGCAAGGCATAGGAGAGCCCATCGGTACCATTGTGGCACACATCCGTTTCATACCCCTGGCTGCCAAGGTGAATCAGCAGTGCCTTACATAGAGAAACGTCGTCTTCGATTAATAAAATTCGCATATAGATAAATCCTTTCGTTTTCTTCTTTTGTATTGTATCATACAAATCTCTAAAAAATCTCCAAAAACATCTGGGATTCTTTAAAGATTTTTAGAGATTTCCCTGTTATGATAGATACAGAAACAACGATTAGGGTACAGAGAGGAGATTGACAGATGAAATTCAAAAAAGCGCTTGCCCTTGCACTTTGCGGGGCAGTTACCCTTGGAATGCTGGGAGGATGTTCCCAGAAAGAAAAGAAAGACGGAAAAGATTCTGAAAAAGAAGCCAAAGGGGGTTATGTGGAAGAGGAAATGGAAGGCCCCTGGGGAGAGAAGGAATCCTATCTTGGAAGTTATCTGAATGAGGATGGGAAACTGGAGGTCTATACCCAGACGGGAGAGGTCAGCCCGCAGGTATTTTCCTATACACATCAGGGCGGCAGCGACTGGGAAAAAAAGGAAGAAAACTGGGTGGAGGAGAAAATCAACGACAGTACCTATGTGTACTATCTCCTTCAGGGAGCCGATAAAAATCTCTACCTTATGACCTGTGGAATTACCGATACCTCTGAGTCTGGTGTGACTACTACAGAGGAGGGAGAAATCAGTCTTCCGCCCCAGCCCTGGTATCTTTACCGTCACACCCAGGAGGGAGAGACCCAGGAAATTCCGGTGGAGTGCCTGGATATGGAATACCAACAGCAAAACGGCGGTTTTGCCCCGTATTATCTGGGAGCCGCACAAAACGGTGATATTGCTCTGGTAGGAGTGGCATCCTCTAACATTGTCTTATATGATGGAACCACGGGAAAGGAAAAATACACCTTGCCCAGTCATCAGATAGTCACCAACAATGACGGTATGATAAACATTACCGGGAATACCATTGCAACCATCAGTGAAGACCAGAAAAATCTTCTTCTGTATGACGGGACTACAGGAAAAGAAACGGGAAAAATCAAGGTGGAAAATATGGAGGCAGGAACCGGATTTCTGGCTGCTACAGGGGATGGAACTTATTATATTGCAACGGAAAAAGGAATTTCTGTATATAAGGAGAATGGCAGTATCGGCGAACAGATTTATGATGGCAGCCGGGGAAATATGGGAGAAATGAAAAATAGTCTGACAATGAAAAATTTCATGGCAGGCGGTGAAAAGAATTTCTATGCAGCTTATGACAATTATCAGACCGGAACTTTTCACATCTGCCATTATTATTACAATGCTGCCGCAAGCACCAAGACAGAGAAAACCCTGTCCCTGTACGGGCTTTATGAAAGCCGTATGGTGGAAGCAGCCGTAAGGGCTTTTGAGAAGAAACATCCGGAAGTAGATGTGGATTATCAATATGCCCTGAAGCAGGATGCAGAAGGAAAACCGGAGGATTATATTGATGCACTGAATACCAGTCTTTTGAATAAGGAAGGGGCCGACGTGCTTTTCCTGGATGACCTGCCTGTAGATTCTTATATTGAAAAAGGAATTCTGGAGGATTTAACCGATTTGGCGGACAAAGGCGAGAATGATAACACACTGTTAAAGGGAATTGTGGACGGCGCAAAAAAGGACGGGAAAAATTATGAAATACCGGCGTCCTTCCGTCTTCCGGTATTTTATGGTACAAAAGAAGCCATGGCAAGACTGGACAGCCTGGATTCCGTAAAGAAATTTTTACAGGAACAGCCTGAAGGAAAAATCATAGGAGCCGCGTCTTACGGACAAATGGCATACCTTTTGTTTGCGTCAAATTATGAAGAACTTCGTCAGGAAGACGGCAGCTTTTCGGAAGAAAAGATACAGGAATTATTGGAAATGTCTAAGCAGCTTGTGGACAACAATCCATCCGAAGATATGGAAGAGAGCTGGGGAAGTTACTTTAAAGGCCGCATTTTATCCGGAAATACCATGTCTGCATTTTCCGGTATCGGTATGCTGGAGTTGTATGAGGAAACAGATATTGCAGGTGTGGACGATTTGACCGGATTGGCAGAAATTTCTCTGCTGTGTGATATTTTGAAAAAGCAGCCGGAACTTTCTGTAGAGAATCCCCATAATATGTACCTGTCCATGAATCGTATGGGTATCAATGCTTCTTCCAGGGAGAAGGAACTGGCAGAAGAATTTATACAGACTATGTTAAGCGATGAGATTCAGCAGCAGGAGTTCGTGGAGGGACTTCCGGTTCGTACGGAAAGTTTGGAGAAACAGGCCGATATTGCAGAAAAATCCGGACAGGAGGAGATGTTCAGCATCAGCTATGGCGGAGGAGAAACGCATTCCTACGGCTATCCGTCCAGAGAACAGCTGGAGCCGATTCTAGCCCTGGCGAAAAAGGCAGAGACGCCTCTGGTTATTGACCTGTCTGTAAGAGAAACATTTATCGACTGTGCAGAACAGTATTTTGGAGGAAGTATCAGTGCAGAAGAAGCAGCGCAGACTTTGGGTGAAAAAATGCAGCTTTACCTTTCCGAATAAAAGGGAAAAGTTGATTCCCTGGATTTTGCTGGCCCCCAGTCTTACGGGAGTGAGTGTGTTTATTCTGATTCCCTTTGCCGATGTGGTACGGAGGTCTTTTTTGCAGGCAGTAGGCGGCAGATTTGTGGGTTTGGAAAATTATAAAAATGTTCTGGAAAATACTGCTTTTCGGTTGGCAGCGGGGAATACGGTCAGATTTCTGGCCGTGTGCCTCCCTCTGCTTCTGGGACTTTCTCTGCTTTTTGGAATTTTGCTTTTGCAGGCAGGGAAGAGAAGCAGTCTTTTAAAGTCCGGATTTTTGCTGCCCATGGCGGTGCCGGCCGGGTCTGTGGTGTTGTTCTGGCAGCTGTTTTTTGATAAAAACGGAATTTTAAACGAAGCGCTGCAGCATTTTGGCGGCAAAGGAGTGGATTATATGAATACGCCAAAAGCTTTTGGCGTACTGGTGGCGGTTTATCTGTGGAAAAATCTGGGATATGACATGATTTTGTGGCTTTCCGGTCTTATGGGGATTCCCGACAGCCTTTATGAGGCAGCGAAAATGGATGGGGCAGGGGGCTGGAAATGCTTTCTTCATATTACCTGCCCCCTGCTGCTTCCCACAGCCTTTCTGACCGGTATTTTATCTCTGGTCAATGCCTTTAAGGTATTTCGGGAAGCATGGATGATTGCGGGAAATTATCCTCATGACAGTATTTACATGCTGCAGAATTTGTTTAACAACTGGTTTTTGAAGCTGGATATGCAGAAAATGACAGCAGCGGCCGTAATGCTTGCAGTGGTTCTGGGGTGTATTCTCATCGGAAGCCAGAAAATAGAAGAGAAATGGGGGCAGGGAATGTGAGAAGAAAGAAAGCCGTGATTTGGATACTGATCACCCTGTTTGTTCTGGCTCTGATTTTTCCCGTTCTGCTTTTGACGGCAGGCTCTTTTATGGGAACGGAAGAATTGAGAGAAAGCTATGGCAGTGTCCTTTATGGGGACTCCGGAAATTTGCAGTGGAAACTGTTTCCTCTGTATCCTACCTTAAAAGCCTATCTGCAGCTTCTCTTAGACAGTCCGGATTTCTTTGTGATGTTTTGGAATTCCTGCAGGCAGGTGTTTCCCATACTGGGCGGACAACTGCTTTTAGGACTGCCTGCAGCCTGGGCACTGGGCAGATTCCGGTTTCGGGGAAGAAAGATGATTCTTTATCTGTATATGATTCTGATGATTCTGCCTTTTCAGGTAACCATGGTGTCCGGTTATACGGTGCTGTCTTTTCTGCGTGTACTGGATACCCACTGGTCTGTCATACTGCCGGGCATTTTCTCTACTTTCCCGGTATTTCTTATGACAAAATTTTTTCAGCAGATACCGGACACCCTTTTAGAGGCGGCAAAGGTGGACGGTGCAGGAGTGGCAGCCTCCTTTTTTTACATTGGTCTGCCCCTGGGAATTCCGGGCGTGGTATCTTCTCTGATTCTGAATTTTCTGGAATACTGGAATGCCATTGAGGCGCCTATGACATTTTTAAAGAACAAGAGCCTGTTTCCCGTTTCCCTGTATCTGTCTAATATCACAATTCATGATATGGGGACCGCTTTTGCGGCTTCCATTTTAATTATGGCGCCGTCGGTGTTTTTATTTGCCTGCGGGCAGAATTATCTGGAGCAGGGAATTCTTGCGTCAGGACTAAAGGAGTAAGAGCATGAAGAGAGAGAAAGTCAATAAAAAACAACTGGCAGCAGCAGCGTTTGCTGTATTTTTCCTGATTATGGCGGTCTGTACGGCGGTTTCCAGAGCCGCAGCCTCTATGGTAGTGCCGAAAGTCACTACCGGAAAAGTACAGGAAGGAAAGCTGAGCATTCTCATACAGGGAAAAGGAACGGTGGAGACCAGAGAAGAAAGCCTGCTTTCCCTTCAGACAGGACTGCGTGTAGAAAAAATTCTTCAGACAGGCACGGTGGTGAAAAAGGGAGATGTTTTGCTGCAGTATGATCAGAACTATCTGCAGGAAAGGATAGAAGAGAAACAGGCAGAAATCAAAAAGCTGGAACTGGCGGTAGAACAGGCAAAACTTACGGGACAGCCTCAAGCCAGAGTGGAGGCCGCCGAGAGCGCACAGCGGGATGTACAGCTTTCAGAGGATAATTATGCAAAAGCGTGGGAGGATTACAATGCAGCAGCGGAAGCTTATGAGACAGGCGCCGCCGGGCAGCAGCAGAATTTAGACCAGGAGCTGCAGGCAGCAGAGGAAGAAAAAGAGCGTGTACTGCAGCAGGCACAGGAACTGGAAGCTGCAGGAGAGGCAGAGGAAGCAGAAAAGCTGCGTCAGCAGGCAGAGGAGAATGCAGAGCAGAGAAAGGCACAGGCCCAGTCTGCTTATGACAGTGCCATTCAGGAACTGGAACTTCAGAAGAGCCAGGCCGAGGAAAGTCTGCAGGCTCAGGATTCGGCCAGAGCTCAGGCGTATAATGCCTATGAAAGTGCAAAAGAGCAGGATGCGGCTGCGGCAGAAAATGATAAGAAGACAGCAGAGGCAGGCAGCTACACCACACAGTCTGCCCAGGTGGATTTAGAATTGGCAAAAAAGGAACTGGAAAAGCTGCAGAAGGTACAGTCAGAAAACGGAGAGGTGAAAGCCCCGGAGGACGGGGTCTTAAAAAGCAGTACCATAGCAGCCGGTGGGGTGACAGACGATACGGCATCTCTGATGTTTGGCTGGGGCGGATACCGGGTCAAAGGCAATCTGACAGCAGAAGACCTGTCTAAGGCAGAGACCGGAGATGAGGTAAAAATTATGGTTCCCGGGCAGGGGAAAACTTTGAAAAAGAATATTGGAGAAATCTCCGGAAATACCAATCAGCAGGGGGAGGGTCAGACTGCAGCAGGAGTGTTTTATGCGGAAATGGAGGAAAAGGAGGCTGTGTATGGAAGCGAAATTTCCTATGAAATCAGCAGACAGACAGATTCTTCCTATAAGCAGGTGATTCCTCTTTCAGCCGTAAGAAAGGATTCTGACGGAACGTTCTGTCTGGTGGCAGAAGAGGAGAAAACCGTACTGGGAAATGAATACAGGGCAAAACGGGTAGCTGTGACTGTGGTGGAAAAAGACAGTACCAGCGCAGCGATTACCTCCTCTCTCGGGCAGGAGGATAAAATTATTACAGGCAGCAGCAAGGACATTGCTCCGGAAGATAAGGTGAGGCTGGAAGAATGAAAAAAATATGGATAAGAGCAGGGGTAGGTTTTCTCAGCTTGGCGCTTTGGTGCCTCTCTTTCTTTTTCTATAAAAAGACGGAGGAACAGGCGGGCAGCTTTAACGGTTATTACGATATGCCGGTTCTTACAGAGGCAGAGTTGTCTGCCTTTCTCTCCCAGGCGGAACAGCCGGATCAACTGCCGCAGATAACGGGCTGGTCAAAGGAAGATAAGATTCCCATAAAGGGAGAGGTGCGGGAGGCCGTTTCGGGAACTTTGTGGAAAATCGCAGGAAGTATGGAAATGTTTTTTGCGGGACAGCTGAAGGAGGGAAATTATCCCTGGGAAGAAGATGAGGAAGGCTGTCTGATTAGCAGCGGTCTGGCAGAAAAGCTTTTCGGAACAGAGCGTATACAAGGCAACCAAGTGCAGATTTTTGGGAAAACCTACATTGTCCGCGGCTGCATAAAAAGCAGAGACTCTTTTGCTGCTGTCTTTGCAGAAACAGAAGACGGGCTGGAGGGAATTTCTTTGCAGTATACAGACCACAGGCAGCCCGGCTCTTTGGCAGAGAGTCTTTTGACTCAGATAACGGGCAGTGCGCCGGATGGATTCTGGGAAGGAAATCTTTACAGTAGTCTGGCCAGAGTTTTGGCAGCGCTTCCGGTGTGGGTCTTTGTCCTGGTCTGCTTTGGCAGAGGATACCGGCAGACAAACAGATGTGCAGTTTTTGCCTTTCGCCTTTTTATCAAGCTTGTGGCGGCCGCTGCATTTTGTTTTCTGTTTGCGGCAGGGCTGTGGATGACGCTTCGGTTTTCCGGAGATTATCTGCCGTCTATGTGGTCTGATATGGATTTCTTCCCAAGACTGATGCAGGAAAAGCAGCAGGCTTTTGACGAAGTGCAGAAGTTTGTTCGCTGTCCGAAGGATGCCAATATGCTGGAAAACCTTAGAAGGACTGCAATGGCGGCTGTGGGCAGTATCATGGCTGAAAGTATTTTTCTGGCGGAAAAAAGGAAAAAATAGAGAAAAGAGACCTTTTCGTCTGTGTTTTGGAAAGAAATATTCCGGGCAGCAGGCGGAGAGGTTTTTCTTTTTGGAAAGACAGTTTCCATTGGCTCTGTTTTGCATACCATATAAGAAAAAGGTTTAAGTGAAAAAATTGAAGAAAAGTTTCTATAGATTTGCGGTTCTGGGCGGAGATATGCGTCAGGTGTATCTGGCAGATATTCTGGAGGAAAAGGGACAGGAGGTAAAACGCTATGGCTTAGAGACGGAAACGGAGTCCTCTGCCAGTCTGAAAGAGGTATTGGAAACTGCGGATGTCATTGCGGCGCCGGTTCCTTTTTTGAAAAAGGATGTGGTTTTCTGCAAAAATCCCCAGGAAAAGTTTCAGACAGAGCTTCAGGGAGAAAATATCCTGAAGCTGGTGCGGCCAGGCAGTGTGCTGTTTGCCGGAGGAATCCCTGCAGAGTATGAGAAAAAGGCGGCAAAGAAGGGCATTGTCTGTGTGGATTATTTAAAAGATGAATACACGGCAATGGAGAACACGGTTGCGGCTGCAGAAGGGCTTCTTGCGGAAGCCATTTGCCGCAGTTCCAGGAATCTTTTTGGAAGTTCCTGTCTGGTGCTGGGATATGGAAGATGTGGAAGCACACTGGTATCTTATCTGAAAAAATTTTCCTGCCATGTGACAGTGGCAGAAAAGGAGGAAAAGGTCAGAGCCAGGGCAGGGCTTTTGGCAGACCGGGTGATAGCGCCCTCTAAGCTGCCCCTTTATTTGGGGTCTGTGCAGTATATTTTTAATACGGCTCCTGCTATGGTGCTGCCCAGAGCATTGTTGGAATATGTGTCTGCAGATGCGCTGATTCTGGATATGGCGTCTGCGCCGGGAGGGGTGGATTATCAGGCCGCGGAAGAGAAGAAACTGCAGGCTGTGCTGCTGCCGGGGCTGCCGGGGCGGTATGCGCCGTATTCTTCGGCTGAAATTCTGGCAAAATTCATCTTTCGATATATGGAGTAAAAGAAAAGATTTGGGAAGGAGTTTATCATGAATTTAAAGGGAAAGAAAATCGGAGTGGCTTTTACAGGCTCGTTCTGTACCTATGAAAAAGCCTTTTTGGCATTGGAAAAGCTGGTGGGGGAAGGGGCAAAGGTACAGCCCATTTTTTCGGAGGCGGCAAAGAGCATTGACAGCCGTTTCGGAAATGCAGAGGATTTTGTAAAAAGGGCAGAACAGATTACAGGAGAAAAGATTATGGGAACCATTGCACAGGCGGAGCCCATTGGCCCGCAAAGCCTTCTGGATTTGCTGATTATTCTCCCCTGCACGGGAAATACCATTGCAAAACTGGCAAACGGGATTACCGATACTCCGGTTTTAATGGCGGCAAAAGCCCATCTGCGGAATGAAAAGCCGCTGCTGCTGTCTATTTCCACCAACGATGCTCTGGGAATGAATATGAAAAATATCGGGTTGCTTTTGAATGCCAAGCATGTCTTTTTCGTGCCTTTCGGACAGGACAATGCACAGAAAAAGCCGAATTCCATGGTAGCCCATACAGGGCTTTTGGTACCGGCGGCAGAAGCTGCTCTGGAAGGAAAACAATATCAGCCGATTATTCAGTAGGGAGGAAAACTATGTGTGGAATTGCAGGATTTAGCAGTTACGAAGAAGACTATGGCATATGCCGGGGAAAATGGGAGGAAATCCTGGAAACCATGAATCAGGTGCAGAAACGAAGAGGACCTGACGAAGACGGAATTTTTCTGGATGCTCACTGTGGCATGGCTCATGTGCGTCTGTGTATCTTGGATTTAAAGAGAGGGCAGCAGCCCATGTCCCGGCACAGCCAGGGACGAACCTGTACCATTTGCTTCAACGGAGAAATTTACAATATGAAAGCACTGCGAAAAGAATTGGAGGCAGAAGGAGCAATTTTTCAGTCAGACAGTGATACAGAGGTGTTTCTGGTGGGCTATATGCTTCATGGGGAAAACTTTGTAAAGCGGATAAACGGCGTTTTTGGAGCGGCTCTTTGGGATTCGGATAAGGAAACTCTTTTTCTTTTCCGGGACAGAGCAGGGGTAAAGCCGCTTTTCTACACAAAATACAGAGAAACCCTGGTTTATGCCTCGGAATTAAAGGGAATTCTGGCCTATCCCGGCATGGAAGCCGTGGCAGATGCGGATACGCTGTGTGAAATTTTTGCCCTGGGGCCGGCAAAAACATACGGAAAAGGAGTTTTGAAAGACATTTATGAGGTTCTGCCGGGCCATTATCTGGTTTTTCATAAGGGGAAAATAAGGGATATCTGCTATTGGAAGCTGGAAAGCCATGTACAGGAAGCGTCTTTTGAAGAAACTGTGGAAAAGACCTCATGGCTTATAGAGGATGCGGTAAAACTGCAGATGTTGTCGGATGTGCCTGTCAGCACCTTTTTGTCCGGAGGGGTAGACAGCAGCCTTGTGACGGCAATCTGTGCCAAAGAGCTGAAAAAACAGGGAAAAACTCTGCGCACCTTTTCTTTTGATTTTGAGGGAAACCGGAAATATTTTAAAGCCAATCGTTTTCAGCCCAGCCAGGATCGTCCCTGGGTTGAGAAAATGGTGAAGTTCTGTCAAAGTGAGCATACGTTCCTGGAGTGTGACAATATACAGCTGTTGGATTATCTCTACAAGGCCGTAGATGCCAGGGATTTGCCCTGTATGGCAGATGTGGAGTCTTCCATGCTGTACTTTTGCTCCAAGGTAGCAGAGAAAAACAAAGTAGCCCTTACCGGAGAATGTGCCGATGAAATTTTCGGAGGATATCCCTGGTTTCACAATCCAAAAGCGTTTGAAACCCAGGACTTTCCCTGGTCTTCGGATATGAAGGTACGGCAGACACTCTTATCAGAAGAGTGGATACACATGCTGCCTATGGAAGAATATGCACACAGCGCCTACGAGAAGACCATAAAAGAGACTCCGCTTTTGGAAGGGGAGACAGGTACGGAAAAGAGAAGAAGAGAGATTGCCTATCTGAACCTGAAATGGTTTATGGCTACGCTTCTGGACAGAATGGACCGAACCGGAATGTACTGTGGTCTGGAGGCCAGAGTTCCTTTTGCAGACCACCGGATTGTAGAATATGTGTGGAATGTGCCGTGGGAAATGAAATGCCGGGACGGTGTGGTAAAAGGATTGCTGCGCCATGCAGGGGCAGGAAAGCTGCCGAAAGAAGTACTGTGGAGAAAGAAAAGCCCGTACCCCAAAACTTACCATCCCGAATACGAAAAAATGCTTGGCGACAGGCTGCGTGAGGTGCTGGCAGACTCCAATGCCCCTGTGGGACAGTTTCTGGATAAGGGGAAAGTGGAACGCTTTCTTGCAAGTCCTTCGGATTATGGGAAACCCTGGTACGGACAGCTTATGGCAGGACCGCAGATGCTGGCTTATATGCTGCAGGTGAATGACTGGCTGGAAAAATACAAGGTAAGAATTTCACTGCGGTAATAAAACCTGACTGCGGGCTGCTTTTGGTATTTATGCTCTTTACTGCTTCAAGGTTATAATCGTATGGAAAGTAGCAGTGGTGTCATCATAATACATCCGTAGATTGCCCTGATACTGCTCTACTACTTTTCGAATACTTTTGATTCCAAAGCCATGTCTTCCTTTGCCGGATTTATGCGAAACGGGAAATCCGTTTTGGTCAAAATCCGGCATACTTCTGCATGAATTTACAAGGACAATTACAACAAAAGGAGTGTTCTCTTTCTTTTGAACCATAAGGTCAATAAAAGAATCCGGGATGTGTTCCGCAGCTTCCATTGCATTGTCCAGCAAGTTGCAGAACAGGGAGGTCAGGTCATTCTGGTGCAGATGGTGGAGCAGATTCTTGCTGTTTCCTTTAAATCAGAAGCATCCATAAGCTGGAGGATATAAGCATCTATTTTCTCACTTTCCCCCTTTTCATTTAGTAGTTTGATGGACTGCAGGTGCTTTTTGATATCATGAATTAAAATACTCCGGTTTTCATTTTGAGACAGCAGCATTTTATAATATTCAGCAGAATCGGATTCTTTTTGAAGCAACAACTGCATTTCTGTAAATTCACGGCTTTTTTTCTGATTATATTGTGTAATTCCAAATACCAGTAGGTTTATTAATAGAAGAAGAACTGCACTGATTTCTTTGATTAAGCGGTTGAGGGTGGCTGCGTTCAGCTCTGTGATGTTGGCGTATTCCTGAATGGCTTCCACCCATTGTTTTGCGTCATTGGCAAGCTGGACTTCATCGGACAGCCGCTTTCTGCCCTCGGACACTTTTGTTTTAAGCTCCGTCTGCTCGGTCTGTGTCTTTTCCAGCATGGTGTTGAAATTCTGCTCACTGATACGCCCTGCAATCATATCCTCATAAAGCCGCATGACCATTTTGTCCAGAACCTCAATCCGTTCCTCGTCCCTTGTAAGGGAGCAGGATTTCATTGTGGACGATACCACGCTTTTCCGGGTAGTGCTTCACTTGCTGGTCATATTCACAGAACAGTTTTTCGCCGCTCTGGTAAGCAGCGGCGGCAACCGCAGACTGCTGTTGGCTTCGCTGCACAATAGAGATTTCGTTGTGTGGACAGGGCATTTCGTGTTTCTCCTTTCGGTAATTAGTAGATGGGGTGGCGTTTTACCACCTCATTTTGGGCAGAAAAAAAGCAGGAGACCTTTTTCAGATTTCCTGCTTGGTGTGCCGCTGTGTGGGCGACGGGTATTTGGTTGTAAGTTCGGGGCAAGTTGACCCGATGTGTGTGGAATAGCAAACTGGAATTTTTCGAAGCTTACTTTATACTGTTAAATACTATAAATTCATCCCACAATTCATCATAATTATCAAACTCATAAAATGTGTCCTCAATTTTAAAATATTTCCCCGGACTAATTGTCAGTGTTTCATCGGTTGCAAAATAGATTGTATAATAAGAAACAGCTCCATTTGATAATGCTTTGTTTTCATCTACTTTGTCACCAAGTTTCACTTGATTTAATAAATCTATAAACTCAACAACTTCATTATCTGAAAAAGAATACGAATAATCACCGTCTATCCCACCTGTAGTTCCTATATGTTCAATTTTTTTAATTTCTGACACAGCAATATTTTCTAAATTGATATTCACATCTCGTTTTCCGCATGCTAACAATGTACTTGTTAGAAAAATAAGTATGAGCAAAACTATTCCAATTTTTTTCATTCACATACTCCTTCATTTACATTTCAGTTTGACAACTTCTTATTTGTCGTCATCTTCATTATACTTCATCGCCTATCGAAAAGATAGCATATTTTATGAAACTTGTCGGCTGGGAACAGCTTGCAACGCAAGGTGTCCCCAGATGGCAAGTCCACAAAAGGGTAGCTGGCGGCAGCCAGCGCAGGGGAAGCGTAGCGTCCCCTGTATGATTTGGAGCAGACCATGACTGCGGAAAATCACAGCCCTCCGGCGAGGAGCCTTCGGAGAACGCAATGCACCAACCTCTGGGTGGTGTATAATTGCGCCCTTAGTAAACTAAGGGGTTTCCGGCTTCTCCCGTTCCAGCAGTTTTTTCAATAGTTCCTGCGTGTCCTGTCTGTGAAAAATGAGTTTCAACAACAGCATGACATCATCATCTGTCAGGCGTTCCGGCTCTTGCAGAAAACTTTCCAGCATACCGCCACGAGTACAGAGCCGGTGCGTCCGTTCCTTTCGGGTAAGCTGCTTCAACTGGTGCTGCAATGCCTTTTCATCATTGATGGCTTTCCGCAGTTTCTTTTCGCTTTTCTCCAACTCCCGATTGAGTTTTTCCAGCTTTGAGGTATCAGGCAAGGGCAGCGTCCTCCTTTCCCGGTATCAGCACATAAATCCTGTTCGGTTCTCCCACGCCCTGACGCACCCGCATGATAAGTCCGGCGGTTTCCAGTTCATTCAGAGAACGCTTGACCGTCATGGGGCTGCGGGACAGGACTGCGGCAATGGCTGTGACAGGGAAGCAGACAAACAGGATTCCGTTCTCGTCCTCCTGCCCTTTGGACAGCATAGCGTCCAGCATCCGGCAGTACATGACCTTTGCGGTGCTGCTGACTGGAAATCCTGTCAACGCTCTGGGAAAGGGCATACAGGGCGGCAATGGTGTGTCTATGGTCATAAATTCAAAATTCATTGAGTGTGTCCCTCCTTTTTCTTTGCTCGTTTGGATAAATAATGGGGGCAGTCAACCACAACCGCCCGGAAGCTCTGTCTGCACCCATGCTGGCATTTCCGGCATACTCGATATTGTCCTTGATGATCTCCCGATAAATCTCTACGGCGCTCTGTGATTTCGCTCCTGTTCCTTTCCGTTCCGGCGGCGCAGCCGCTTCTTCCCCCAAAGGAGAGGGAGGGGAAAGGATAGGAATGGAATCGGTATTTGATCCATCCATAATTGATTTCTCTTTACTTGATATATCTTTATTTAATTGCGTTGGTTTTTCCTGCGTAGGCTTTTCCTGCGTTGGATTATCCAATGTTGGATTATCCAATGTAGGTGAATCCGGCACAGGCTGGGGCTGTTCGTAAATGATGTAATCCGCCCCACACAGGCGGCCTTGGCTGTCACGCTCACGGGAACGCACGATATAGCCCGCCTGTTCCAGCTCCTTAACTGCCGCCCGGATCGCGTCAATCTGCTCCCGGTTGATAAGGGACAAGCCTTTCAGCGTAAAGTCCCAATCCTCCGGCAAGGACAGCATTTGCGACAGCAGGCCCTTGGCTTTCAGGGACAAGTCCTTGTTCCGCAGGTGGTGGTTGGATATCACCGTGTAGCCCCGGTTTTTCTCCGCTCCTTTCACTTGAAATTTCACCGCGCCGTCAAGGGCGGTACACTTGCCCGGCTGGTAGGGACATTCCTCATACACACAAAACTGGTACTTCCAGTGCGGGCGGTAGAAACGGCAAGTGCCGCAGTCCTCCGGCGCTCCGGCCTCGCCGCTGTCAAAATGGTCTGCGCCCGGTCTTGTCTGCATGAGCTGTTCAAAGGCCCGGTCGCTGCCGGAAGTAAAGTATATAGGCGGTCGCCTCCTTTCTGTTTTTGGGCGCAAAAAAGCGGCGTCCTGATCTCCCCAAAGGGGAAAAGAGAACGCCGCCGTTTGCGGTGTCGTATTCAATTTTCGATGTGTCGCTATTTGGGCGGTGGGCTTCACGGGAAAGTAGAAGCGTGTCAAAGCTCAACCCGAAAGTAGTAAATCAGTAGTAAATTCAGTTCTTATATCCCGTGAAATGCCCGTATTTCCGGGATTTTTTGAGATAATCAGAGTTGTTATTATAAACAGAAAAGCTGCTGTCAGTTTTTTTATAGGAATATTGCTGGCAGCAGGACTACAGATTCCCTGCATTGCAAAAAGGATATGGAGAATGACCAGAAAAGACGGGTAAATGTCGTTTAGTGCAAAAGGGATTGAAATCATAAGAAAAATAAAGATAATAAAAATTGTCATTGATTTTCAATATTTTAAAGATTGGGAGGATTATTATGAAGGCAAAAAATACATTAAAAAAATTAGGTTGTGCTTTAGCAGTGGCAGCTTGTGTAACGGGAACTACAGCACCAATGGTTCATGCAACAACAACCGATTTTACATTTACAGTTAGTTCTAAACCATCATTAAACACTGACACAATGTCTAAAAGGACGATGAAAGCGGATAATGAACAGAGATATTATGCAAAGGCTACAAGCTTTAGTGCAGCAGGAACAATTTATGTTCACTCTAGAAAAATAGTGGTACTGCTTTTGGCCTGTGTAATATTGTCGATAGCTATTATATGGAAAATAACAAGAGTGGATTTTGAATTGACGAAGGAAAATTAGTAAAATTGGAGGATGGTATGGAAGTTATCAGAGTAAGAAATGCGTCAAAGAGTTTTCATGAGCACAAGGTATTAAATGATGTTTCATTAAGCTGTCAAAAAGGCAAAATATATGGAATTGTAGGATATAATGGTTCCGGAAAAACTGTGCTTTTCAAGTGTATCTGTGGATTATATTATCTTGACGAGGGACAAATATGGATACAGGGCAAGCAGATGAAAAAAAGATATAGATATGCTGACAGAAGCAGGAATCATTATAGAGGAACCGGCATTTCTGTGGAGTTATACGGGATACCAAAACCTGGACTTTCTCTATAGATTGAGGCATCCTCCTAAGTCTGGAAAGCGGGTTTGTAATTATTCTTTGGGTATGCGGAAAAGACTTGCAATTGCCCAGGCGATTATGGAAAAACTATTTTGATGGCGAGTCATAACAAAGAAGATATCATGCGAATCAGATAAACGGATTTCCTTTATGCGGAAAATAGTGCTTGTATCTGTAAAACAAAGATGATAACATATCTTTATACATCATTCATTCAGACTAAGAAAACTTATATCATCTTATGTCTAAACGTCTTTTTTCTATAGCTTCTTTTCTGAAGCGGTATTTCAAAAATGTAAAATAAAGCAAACAGGGAGGTAGATGTTTATGGACACTTTACTGAAAACGTATTTTCCAATCATCCGCACAAGAGAAGAAGTGCTGAACCTGATTGGGGAGAAAGAGAAACTGACAAATTTGTTTGAGAGCTGGAGCGAAGAACAGCAGGAGGAGTTTCTGGATTTTTGTACAGGAGTAAAGATTCTGTATGATTCTTTTTTTAAAGAAATTTTCAATCCGGAATATCATGCAGAAAGACTGGAAGAGCTGTTAAGTCTTTTGCTGGAGACAAAAATCCGTATTAAACAAATTTTGCCCAATGATTCCGTTCGTCTGGCAGATGAATATACCCTGCTCATTACAGATATTGTAATAGAGACCGAGGATGGAAGAATTGCAAATTTGGAAATACAGAAGATAGGTTATGCTTTTCCTGGCCAGAGGACAGCGTGCTACTCCGCAGATTTGTTGCTCAGACAATACAAGAGAGTGAAGGACAGGAAGAGGAGCGAAAATAAAAAGTTTAATTACAGGGATTTAAAGAAAGTATATACAATTGTTTTATTTGAGAAAAGTACAAGAGAATTTCATGAGATTCCAGATAAGTATCTCCATTATGGGGAGCACATCTATGATACGGGACTAAAGCTGGAAACACTTCAGAAAAGTGTATTGGTAGCTCTTGACATTTTTCGGAAAAATATAGAAAATAGGTCTATAGAAAACAAACTGGAGGCTTGGCTGTTTTTACTCAGCAGCGATGAGCCGGAAAGAATCATGGAACTTTTGGAAAAGTATCCTGAGTTTCGTGAAATATATGAAGAAGTGTACCAGATGTGCAGAAATGTGGAGGGTATTATGAGTTTATTTTCAAAAGAACTGGAGGAAATGGACCGGAACACAGTGAGTTATATGATTGAAGAGTTGGAGGCAGAAGTAAAGGCAGCGGAGGAAAGGGCAGAACAGGAGAAACAGGAGAGAAAAGCAGCGGAGGAAAGAGTAAAGAAGGAAATGGAAGAACGGGAAAGGCAAATTGCAGAGCTTCAGGAAAAAATCAAACGTTTAGAATCCATGAAGGATGAACAACAGGCATGAAAAAAACTTGCAAAAAGGAGAATGGAAATATGAATTTTATCGTGGAAGAAAATGCCATTTATTATATGGATGAAAACCGGGAAAAAAACGCAGAGGTAACATTTCCGAAACTGGATGAGCATACCGTGGAGATTAATCATACCTTTGTTTCTCCCTCTCTCCGGGGAACCGGTATGGCAGGGAAACTGATGCAGGCTGCGGCAGAAGAAATTTCCAGACAGGGGAAGAAGGCAGTGCTTACCTGCTCGTATGCAAAAGGCTGGTTTGCGCGTCATAAGGAATTTCAGCACATCATACAGGAATAAAAGAACGTTTGGAAAAGGAAGACAGAAACTTATGAAACATGCAGCATTTTTGAAGCAGATTACAGATTTTGTTTTTGTGGAGAATGAACCGGAAAAAGCGGATATTATTTTCATCCCCGGCAGCGGCTTTCCGCAGCTTGCAGAAGAGGCGGCACAGCTTTATAAGAAAGGTTTTGCGCCCTATATTCTTCCGTCCGGGCGTTATAGTATTACACAGGGACACTTTGGTGGTGTACAGGAAAAGGAAGCGCTTTATCCGGGAAAGTACCATACGGAATGGGAATTTCTCAGCCGTGTTTTGGTAGAAAACGGGGTTCCCAAAGAAGCTGTTTTAAAGGAAGAAAAAGCCACGTATACCTATGAAAATGCGACTTATTCCAGAAAAGTAACAGACAAGGCTCGTCTGGATATTCGGCAGGCCATTCTTTGCTGCAAGCCTTATCATGCCAGAAGAAGTCTTTTGTATTATCAGCTTTTGTACCCGGATACCCGTTTTCTGGTTTGTCCGGTAAAAGAAAGCAGTATCCGAAAGGACAACTGGTATCAGACCGAGCAGGGGACAAAGGTGGTTTTGGGAGAAATGGAACGCATTGGCATACAGTTTCATGAAATCATAGGGGAAATACGAAAAGAAGAGCCAATAGATAAATGAACCGGAAGACAGAGACGAATCCTCTGTTTTCCGGTTGAAAAGGCTTTAGGAGAGATGATTCTGGCTGCGGTATTTTCGGATACTTTGTAAAATGGTCTGCCGGGCTTTCTGTGCCAGTTCTTTTGAAAGATTTTCCATTCCCTGAAGAGGATAGGAAAGTCCCAGTTCTTTATACTTGATTTCTCCCATATTGTGATAAGGGAGCACTTCCAGACCTTTGACATTTTTATGCTCTGCAATGATTTTTCCGATGCCGTCCCATTCTTTTGGGGTATCGGTGTAGCCTTTGACCACTACATGACGGATAATTGCAGAAACCCCAGACCTGTCAGCAGCGTCGAGAAACTCCAGAACAGACTGCAGGGCTTGCCCGGTAAGGGTTTTATGGGTATCTGCCTGACTGTGTTTTAAATCCAGGAGAAGAAGGTCTGTAGAGGCAAAAAGCCGTCTGTACGCTTCGTCTTTTTCTTTCCGATAGAGAATTCCCGATGTATCCAGACAGGTATGAATCTTCCGTTTTTTTGCACCTTCAAAGAGGGCAATGAGAAAATCCAGCTGCATAAGAGGTTCCCCCCCTGTAGCTGTGATACCACCCTTGGAATAGAAGCCTTTATTTTTTTCATAGATATCCAGAATCTCATCTACGGTCATTGTCTGGCCCTTTTTCGGTGCCCAGGTATCCGGATTGTGGCAGTACAGGCACCGCATAGGGCAGCCCTGGAAAAACACCACAAGGCGTATTCCGGGACCGTCTACCGTGCCAAAGGTTTCCAGAGAATGGATATAACCGGTTTCTTTACATTCCATCATGGAAAGTTCTGGAAATAACCTCGTCCTGCTGTTCTTTTGTCAGCTTATTGAAGTTTACTGCATATCCGGATACACGAACAGTCAGCTGAGGATATTTTTCCGGGTGTTCCTGTGCATCTAAAAGAGTTTCTTTTGTAAATACATTTACATTTAAGTGGTGGCCGCCTTTTTCGGCATAACCGTCTAATAAACCTACAAGGTTGTCAATCTGAGCGTCACTGATATTCATAATTTTTACCTCCGTTAAATTTTTTATGAAAAGTTTTTGTCTTCAGAGATTAATCAAGCTGTGCATTAGGTTCACAGCAGGCGCAATCCGGTTCCAGCTCGAAAGTAATGTCATCAAACAGGATAGCATCATCTTTTCCCAGCGCACCGGGGATAATGGAGAAGGTATTGGAAATACCGTCCTGTGCGTCCTTAAAAGGAAGCTTGGAAACAGAATTTAAAGAGGCCACAGCGCCGTGACGGTCTCTGTGGTGCATCGGGTTTGCACCCGGAGCAAAGGCCTGTCCCGCTTTTCTTCCATCCGGAGTAGAACCGGTTGCCTTTCCATATACCACATTGGAGGTAATGGTCAGGATAGAAGTTGTTGGAATTCCGTTTCGGTAAGTGTGATTTCCTTTGATATACTGCATAAACTGGTGCACGATATCGTATGCAATATCGTCTACACGGTCATCGTCGTTTCCGTATTTTGGGAAATCTCCTTCAATTTCGTAATCAATGGCAATACCGTTTTCGTCACGAATTGGTTTTACCTTGGCATACTTGATTGCGGAAAGAGAATCGGCAACAACGGAAAGTCCGGCAATTCCTGTGGCAAACCAACGGGTTACTTTTTTGTCGTGGAGAGCCATCTGCAGTCTTTCATAGCTGTATTTATCATGCATATAGTGGATGATATTTAAAGTGTTCACATATACGCAGGCCAGCCATTTCATCATATCCTGGAAACGTTCCATGACTTCCTCGTAGTCCAAATATTCGGAAGTGATGGGGCGGTATTTCGGTCCTACCTGTTTTTTGGAAATTTCGTCTACACCGCCGTTGATGGCGTAGAGCAGGCACTTGGCCAGGTTTGCTCTTGCACCGAAGAACTGCATTTCTTTTCCCACTTTCATGGAAGACACGCAGCAGGCAATTGCATAGTCATCTCCGTGTGTAACACGCATCAAGTCATCATTTTCGTACTGGATGGAAGAAGATGCAATGGAAGTTTTTGCACAGAAACGTTTGAAGTTCTGCGGCAGTCTGGTGGACCAGAGTACAGTCAGGTTTGGTTCCGGCGCTGTGCCCAGATTTTCCAGTGTATGGAGATAACGGTAGGACATTTTGGTTACCATGTGGCGTCCGTCAATTCCCATACCGGCAATGGACTCGGTAACCCAGGTGGGGTCACCTGAGAAAAGGGCATTGTATTCCGGTGTTCTGGCAAATTTTACAAGGCGCAGCTTCATGATAAAGTGATCAATAAACTCCTGAATCTGTTCTTCTGTGAAAGTGCCGTTTTTCAAGTCTCTTTCTGCATAAATATCCAGGAAAGTAGAAGTACGTCCAAGGGACATGGCAGCGCCGTTCTGCTCTTTGATGGCAGCCAGATAGCCGAAATACAGCCACTGGATTGCTTCCTGGACATTCTGTGCCGGACGGGAAATATCGTAGCCGTAAATATGGCCAAGCTCTTTTAATTCCTTTAAAGCCTTAATCTGTTCGGAAAGTTCTTCTCTTTCTCTGGTTACATCAGAGTACATAATGGTTCTGGTGCTGTCCTTCTGATTCTGTTTGTCTTCAATCAGACGGTCTACGCCGTAAAGGGCCACACGTCTGTAATCACCAATAATGCGGCCTCTTCCGTATGCATCGGGAAGACCTGTGATGATGTGGCTGGAACGGCAGGCGCGCATTTCCGGTGTGTAGGCATCGAAAACACCGTCGTTGTGTGTTTTGCGGTGTTTGGTGAAAAATTCTACCACTTCCGGGTCTACTTTATATCCATTGTCCTCGCAGGCTTTCATAGCCATGCGGATACCGCCGTATGGCTGCAGAGAACGTTTAAAAGGTTTGTCGGTCTGGAATCCCACAATGGTTTCTTTTGCTTTGTCAAGATAACCGGGACCATGAGAAGTAATGGTGGAGATTACTTTGGTATCCATATCCAGGACACCGCCTTTTTCCCGCTCCTGCTTTGTTAAGTCCATAACCTGCTGCCATAAATCCTGTGTTGCCTGTGTAGGTCCCTGCAGGAAAGTATCATCTCCGTCATAAGGCACATAGTTCTTCTGGATAAAATCCCGAACATTGATTTCCTTTTCCCAGATGCCTCCCTGGAAAGACTCCCATTCTTTGAGCATAGTATAACCTCCTATATCTTGTAGTTAGTTGTAAATAACTTTTCTGTTATATGTGGATTCTATAATATTGGACTTAAAAAGTCAAGGTAATACCATGTTTATTATTCCATACAATCGGAAAAATATGAGCAAAAAAAGAATGCCGCATTTCGTGCACACCGGGAATATCTGCATATTCCGGATTGCTTTTCATGCGGCATTTTCATTGTTTTTCCAGTATCAAGATAATTTAATTTTCTTCAGAATCTGCAGGTTCTTCAGGCAGACTGAAAGCATCTGGATTGGATGTGTTCTCTTCTTCCTGCGGCTCATATTTTGCAAATATTTTGCGGAAAATAATGGAAGAAACATACGCAACTGCAGCAAATCCCAGAAGCATCCACAGCATACTGCCGTACACCAGAGTGGAAGGTGTAAGGAAGGTTACAAATACAAGGGCTGCCGGACAGACAACCAGAACCAGTGTCCAGGGCAGATTCAAAATAGAAATCAGCAGAGCATTTTTGAAAGTGTTTTTGATATTATTTTCAAATCTTGCCGTGTAGGGGAAAACATAAGTCAGCACCATCAGATATAAAACCAGAAGGGCCCCAATGAGAATACGGAAAATAGTACTCATGTTTTCAGGCAAAAAAGAAGCTGCACGGTAATCTACAAAAATAAACAGTCCCAAAACAGCCATAATTAGCCACAGAATGGTAGACTGTTTAAAGTTTTCCTTAAAAGCTTTGAGAAATCCTTTGAAAATATAGGATTCTTCTCCGCGTACCATTTTCAGTGTAATGGTGTAAAGGGCGGTGATAGAAGCGCCTGCTGTCACCACAGGAAGGCAGCAGATAATGCATAAAATATTTAAAATCATCAAGTCACATATACGGGACAAAAACCGCATAATCGGGCTGTCCATGTTAAAAAAACTGCTCATAATGTCAATCCTTTCTTAAATTGTTGTCAGATTCAGAAACCTGTTCTTTTTTGGGCGGAAGATAAATATGAACGGATTCAATTCTGTTTCGTTCCGCTTTGTCCACTACCAGTCGTATGCCGGATTCTGTAGTAAGAGATTCTCCCTGTTCGGGGAAACGGTCCAGTTGTTCAATTATGTAGCCGCCTATGGAATCGTAATCTTCGGATTCGATGTCCAGGTGCAGAGTTTCATTTAAATCATCCAGCCTTGCAGAGCCAAGAGCCACATATTCCTGATGAGGAATAATTTCTGTTAAATCCTCTTCCTCTTCTGTATCGTATTCATCGTGAATATCTCCTACGATTTCTTCAATGAGGTCCTCCAGCGTAACAATACCGGAGGTTGCACCATATTCGTCCAGAACTACGGCAAAGGATACGGAATTGGCCTTCATATCCATCAGAAGTTCGGATGTCTTCTTATATTCATAGGTGAAATAAGCTTCTCTTAAAAGTTTTCGGACAGAAAATCCCTTTTTTTCTGTAAGCAGAAGGTCTTTCATATTAATGATACCGATAATATTGTCCGTGGTGTCCTCAAAAACAGGAAAACGGGTATGTTTTTCTTCACGGAACAGCTGAATTAAATCTTCATAGCTGCTGTTAACATCCGCAAAAGTTACATCAATACGGGGAATCATAACGTCCTGGGCCTGAGAGTCACCAAAGTCGAATACATTGTAAATCATGCGTCGTTCTTCGCTTTCAATGACACCTTCTTCATGGCCTACATTTACCAGCGTACGAAGTTCGTGTTCCGTAATGGTGTTTCCTTTTACACTGTCATCTACCCGCATCAGCGTCAATACACCGTGGGCCAGGCCGTTTATAATAAAAATCACGGGTGTGAGAATAATCATAAGCAGACGAATGATTCTGGCATAGGCAAGAGCCATTTTTTCTGCATGAAGGGTGGCGAGAGTTTTGGGCGTAATCTCTCCGAAAATCAAAACCAGAAGAGTAATAATACCGGTACTGATACTCACTGCCGCATTGCCGAACAGACGCATGGTAATGGTCGTGGCCAGAGAGGAGGCTGTGATGTTTACGATATTGTTTCCGATTAAGATTGAACTCAGGAGCTTGCCGGAATCTTCTATCACCTTGAGAAGTGTTTGGGCTTTTTTGTCACCCTGCTCAGCAAGAGACTGAATACGAATTTTGTTTACGGTTGTCATAGAAGTTTCTGCTGATGAAAAGAATGCCGAAAGGCAAATCAAAAGAATCAGAATCAGAAACTGTATGGCGTCACTGGAATCCAATAGTTTCAACTCCTTTTAAAATAAATTACAGCTTAACCAGCTATTAAAACTAATATACATGATTTTAAAATAGAATGCAAGAAAAGGGAGAAAAAAGTTACTTTTAGGGGGTGTCGGAAAAGGAAAAACTGTGCTATACTTATCAAAATAAGGAAAAAAACAGGAAATGCCTTCAGAATCATGAAAACAGAGAAGCAGAAGGGAACAGGTAAATGAACAGAAATAAAAAGAATTTACATAAAAAAGTAACAGCCAATGTACTGGGACTTACGTTGGCTTCTGTAGTAGCGGCAGGTGCGGTAACGGATGTGACAGTGCCGGTATTTGCTGCCCAGCAGACACAGGAAAAGGAAAAAACAGCAGCAGCTTCCGTATATGTAAACGGAGAGGCAGCGGCAGATGAGAAAGCAGACGGCAGTACAAAGAAAAATGCAGTTTCCTCGTTGGAAAAAGCTTTGAGCCTTGCGGGGGACAAAGGCACTGTTCTGGTGTGCGGTACCGTAACGGTCAATACGGAGCAAAAACTTATCATTCCGGCAGGTGTTTCCATCAAGCGCGCAGAGGGCTTTACCGGCGCACTGGTGAAAGTAACCGGAAAGGGCAGATTGACGGTTGTGGGAAATCAGCTCTCAGCTTCTGATGTAGATACTTCCGCAGCAGAAGCCGGCAAAAATGCCTTTGTGACGGGACAGGCAGAAGAGACAAAGAAGAAAGGTACTGTGGAGATACCATCTCAGGTAACGGTGGCTTCTTTGGAAGAATGGAAAAACTTTCAGTTTTCTGTAGCCGGATTTTCAGGAGAGGGAACCTTTGCATGGCAGGATAAAGCAGAACCTTCTGCTTATGAATCTTCCCTGCAGGTGGTTTTTACGCCAAAGGACACAGAGCAGTATGACTATACGCAGGTATCCGGGTGGGATAAAGATACAAAGACAGTGGTCAAAACCGTAAAAGTAACAATAGAGGAACTGAAGCCCCAGGAAAAACAGGAGGGGGCGGTTACCATACCGGCGCAGGTGAATCTGCAGAAAAAGGCAGAGTGGACAGCCTTTGATTTTGCAGCAGCCGGCTTTACGGGAACCGGAAGCTTTGCCTGGGAAAATCAGGCGGAACCGGAAGCTTATGAGACAGAGAGAAAAGTTGTATTTACCCCTTCCGATACAGAGGAAAAAGATTACAGCCAGGTATCCGGCTGGAATGAAGAGACAAAGACCGTTGTCAGAACCGTGAAGGTGGTAACCGAGGAACTGAAAAATCCGGAATCGGAAACCAAGCCTGAGGACAATACAGAGAAGCCGGGAGACAGTGCTAACAAAGAGGATACCGAAAATCCGGAGAGCGGTACCGATGAAGGAAACACCGAAAAACCGGAAGACAGCACAGATAAAGAAGATGAGGTTCAAAAGCCGGAAACTCCCCAGGACAACGGGGAAAAAGACGAAACAGATAAGACAGACAGTGAGGATAAACAGGAAGGCAAAGAAGATTCTGACAAGGTTGTCATTACTCCTGTAGAAGAGGAAAAAGCACCGGAGAAAGAGGAAACAACCGAAGAAAACGTGGACTACAGCGCAGAACAGGGCAAGACAGGAGAAGTAGCCGATAAAGCACCGGAGGCAGTTCCGGTGGGAAGTCTGATAGATGAAGCCACAGGGGTACAGGTATCCGGAGATTTCCTTCCGTTTTATGTGGATTTGCAGGTTTCCTATAATGACGCAGTCAGTGAGCTGCCGGATGCGGGAATCGGAGAAATTCTTTCCGCATATGAATTAAAACTCTGGGATTTAAAGGAAAACGAAGAGTATAAACTTCCGGAAGGCGAAAAAGTAAAAGTGCTGATTCCGCTTCCGGAAAATGCAAATTGCTATTCAGAGTTGTCTATTGCCCATTATCTGGGGAATAACGAATACGAATATTTCGTATTTGACCGTGACGGAAAAGTGGGAAATATGTCTGTGGAGGAAGTGGATGGAAAAGAGTACCTTTCCTTTGAGACGGCCTCTTTCAGCCCCTTTAATGTAGGGGGACATCAGATTGTAGGTCCGGGAACCAGCAGCAATAATCACAAGCCTTCCACAGGTACTGCTGCAGGCTCTTCCGGAAGTACTGCAGGAGGGACAACGACAACCCAGACAACGCAGAATTCCGGAACAACGGGCACGGCTGCAAATACAAATACACAGTCTTCAGCTTCTACTGCAAAGAAGAGCAATACTAAGGTTATCCGTACGGTAAAAACAGGCGATGAAAATAACATTATGACATATCTCCTGGCAGGAGGAGCGGCAGTTGTACTGGCAGTGATAGCTATTATTCTGGGAAAAAAGAAAAAATAGAGTGTGACAAAGAGTCATGTTTTTCAAACCCTTCCATATATTTAACATATGGGAGGGTTTCTCTATGGAACAGACAATGTCAAAAAATGCAAAACCTCTGCTGATGATGAAGGCTCTTGTGCTGGCTTATGCTGTAACAGGGATACTGCTGCTTGTGCTGGCTTTTCTCCTGTATAAGCTGGGGCTTGGAGAGAGCCAGGTAAACCTGGGAATTATGGTGATATACATATTGTCCAGCCTGTTGGGCGGCTTTTATATGGGAAAAAAGGTGAAAATCCGAAGATTTTTATGGGGCATGGGTCTGGGCGTGGGATATGCCTGTCTTTTGACAGCTGTAACTTTTCTCACAGAGCACCAGATGCGGGGCGACATGAAAGAAATGGCGCTGCTGTTTTTTCTCTGCACCATTGGGGGAGCTCTGGGCGGTATGCTTTCCTGAAAGGCCTGAAAGAATCCGGGAAAGAAACACTTGCCTGGCGATACCAGCTATGCTATAATACTGCCAGATGTATATTATATCTTAAAATCTAATACATATGGAGGAATATGTGATGAAACATATCAAAACATTAAATACAAAAAGCTTACAGAACACCGTGAAAAAAGGTGGATGCGGAGAATGTCAGACATCTTGCCAGTCCGCATGCAAGACATCCTGTACAGTAGGAAACCAGAGCTGCGAACACAAATAATCAGAGGACTCAGGCAGCTTTTACATGCGAGGAGCGAATGAGGGCAGCGGTATAAAAGCCGCTGCTCATTTTTTGCAGGGACAAAATTTTAAGAGCAGAAGACAAGAGAAAGGGGAAACACGGTGATTCATCGTTATAAAAATAATGGCTACAATCTTGTACTGGACGTCAACAGCGGCTCCGTACACGTAGTAGATGAGTTGGTCTATGAGATAATCGGATTGTTAGACCAGGGAAAACAGGAAACAGAAATTTTAGAAGCCTTAAAAAGCACGTATAAGGAAGAAGACATCCGCACAGCCTGCGGCGAGATTCGGGAGCTGAAAGACGCAGGTATGCTTTTTACAGAGGATATTTACAGAAACGCCATTGAACATTTCAAGGAAAGAGAAACGGTGGTAAAGGCCCTGTGCCTGCACATTGCCCATGACTGCAATCTGGCCTGCAGATACTGCTTTGCGGAAGAAGGGGAATACCACGGACGCAGAGCTATGATGTCCTATGAAGTAGGAAAACAGGCTCTGGATTTCCTGATTGCCAATTCCGGGAACAGAAAGAACCTGGAAGTTGATTTCTTTGGCGGAGAGCCGCTGATGAATTGGGATGTGGTAAAGCGGCTGGTAGAATACGGAAGAGAACAGGAAGAACTTCACAATAAAAAATTCCGTTTTACACTGACAACCAACGGCGTCCTTTTAAATGACGAAATTATGGAATTTGCCAATAAAGAAATGGCCAATGTGGTTTTGAGTATTGACGGAAGAAAAGAGGTTCACGATTTCATGCGTCCGTTCCGCAAAGGGGCAGGCAGCTATGATTTAGTGGTGCCGAAATTTCAGGAATTTGCCAAGAGCAGAGGGGAAAAGAGTTATTACGCAAGAGGAACCTTTACCCGTCATAACCTGGATTTTTCAGAAGACGTGCTGCACCTGGCAGATTTGGGATTTGACCAGATTTCTGTGGAACCGGTGGTGGCAGACGAGAAAGAAGCATATGCTCTGCAGTGGGAAGATGTACCGAAAATCTGTGAAGAGTATGACAAGCTGGCAAAAGAAATGATAAAACGGAAGAAAGAAGGCAAAGGATTTAATTTCTTCCACTTTATGATAGATTTAACAGGCGGTCCCTGTGTGTACAAGCGTTTATCCGGCTGTGGTTCCGGTACGGAATACCTGGCTGTCACTCCGTGGGGTGATCTTTATCCCTGCCATCAGTTCGTAGGAGAAGAAAAATTCCTTATGGGCAATGTGTGGGATGGTGTAAAGCGCACGGATATCTGCAGTGAGTTTAAAGACTGCAATGTATACGCAAAGGAAAAATGCCAGAATTGTTTTGCAAAATTCTACTGCAGCGGCGGCTGTGCGGCAAACTCCTACAATTTCCACGGTTCCATCAATGACGTCTATGAACTGGGCTGTGAATTACAGAGAAAACGAGTGGAATGCGCCATTATGCTGAAAGCGGCAGAGGCAGAAGAAGCAGAATAAAATCTAAGAAAAAGAAGGGAAAAACAATGAAGAAAAGCAGAGGAGTACTGGTATTGGTGCTGACTGTTATCGTTACGGCGCTTCTGATTTTTACCACTGCAGTGGGCTTTGGTCCTACGGGTACAGGTGCCGCAAAGAATATTAAGACAGGTCTGGATTTGTCCGGCGGTGTCAGCATTACTTATCAGGCGTCAAAAGAATCACCTACGGAAGACGAAATGTCAGATACTATTTATAAACTCCAGAAGCGTGTGGAGCAGTACAGTACAGAGGCGCAGGTTTACAAAGAAGGGGATAACCGCATTATCGTGGAAATTCCCGGTGTAACCGATGCCAATAAGATTCTGGAAGAACTTGGGAAACCAGGTTCCCTGTATTTTATTGCCCACAAGGATTCTGAGGGCAACGAAAACTATAGTTATGACACTGCAACGGGAGAATATAAGCTGAACAAAACCATCGAAGAGATTGAGGCAGACGGCGGTATTGTTCTGACCGGTACAGATGTAAAGGACGCTAAAGCAGCTGTATCTCAGGATGACCTGAGCAATAAGGTGAATGTGGTCAGTCTTTCTTTTACAAAAGAGGGAACAAAGAAATTTGCCGAAGCTACGAAAAGTGCATATGAAGCGGGAAAAGACAGTATTGGTATTTATTATGACGGAAGTTTTGTCAGCGTTCCTAATGTACAGTCTGAAATCAAAGACGGAAATGCACAGATTGATGGTATGGCCAGTGCAGAGGAAGCAGAAAATCTGGCTTCTACCATTCGTATCGGCGGTCTGAAACTGGAACTGACGGAACTGCGTTCCAGTGTGGTTGCAGCACAGTTGGGGGAAGAAGCTATTTCCACCAGTTTGCTTGCGGCAGCCATTGGTCTTGCTTTGATTATTCTCTTTATGATTGTTGTGTATCGGATTCCGGGTCTGGTGTCCGGTATTGCCCTGATTATTTATGTGTGTCTGGATTTGATTGCTTTAAATGCCTTTGACCTGACACTGACGCTGCAGGGCATTGCGGGTATTATTCTTTCCATTGGTATGGCTGTGGATGCAAACGTTATCATCTATGCCCGTATCCAGGAAGAAATTGCAGCGGGGAAAAGTGTGAGAACCGCGCTGCAGAACGGTTTCAAAAAGGCATTTTCTGCTATTTTTGATGGAAACATTACTACATTAATCGCTGCTTTTGTCTTAAACTGGATGGGCTCCGGCTCTGTCAAGGGATTTGCACAGACATTGGCTCTTGGTATTGTACTGTCCATGTTTACTGCACTGGTGATTTCCAGGTATGTGATGTACGCGGCTTATGCAGTAGGAATCAAAGATGAGAAATTCTACGGAAAGAGAAAAGAGAGAACGCCTATCCGCTTCCTGCAGAAAAAGAAAGTTTTTTTTGCAATCTCAATCCTCATGATTGTAAGCGGTCCCATTGCTATGATGGCCTTTAAGGGAAGCACAGGAGAAGCGCTGAAATACAGCCTGGAATTTAAGGGCGGTACCTCTACAAACATAACCTTTAATGAGAATATGTCTATTGCGGACATTGATTCCCAGGTAACGCCTCTGGTAGAAGAAATAACGGGAGACAAAAATGTACAGGCTACAAAAGTCGTGGACAGCAATCAGGTCATTATCAAAACAACGACTTTGAACGTAGAACAGAGAGAACGTCTGGAAAATGCGTTGGTAGATGAATTTGGCGTAGACGCCAAAAAGATTACATCAGAGAGTATTTCTTCTACGGTCAGCAGCGAAATGCGTACAGATGCGGCAAAAGCGGTAATTATGGCAACGGTGCTGATGCTGCTGTATATCTGGTTCCGTTTCAAGGATATCCGTTTTGCCAGCAGTGCGGTTCTTGCCCTGATACATGACGTATTGGTTGTGTTTGCATTTTATGCCATTGCCAGAGTATCCGTGGGCAATACTTTTATTGCATGTATGCTGACCATTGTGGGTTACTCTATCAATGCAACGATTGTTATCTTTGACCGTATCCGGGAAAATCTGGCTGCAGGAAGAAAGAAAGAAGATTTGGAAACCCTGGTAAACGCCAGCATTACACAGACGCTTACCAGAAGTATTTACACTTCACTGACCACGTTTATTATGGTATTCCTGCTGTTTATTGTGGGAGTTTCTTCTATCCGCGAATTTGCCCTGCCTCTGATGGTAGGCATTGTATGCGGCGGTTACTCTTCCGTATGTATTACAGGAGCCCTGTGGTATGTGATGAAGACAAAAATAAAGAAACAGAAATAGAATTTCAGACGGGAGGCTGCTGCAGGAAATGCGGCAGTCTCTTTCCTGTTTAGAAAATACAGAAGCGGAGGAATTTATGGAAAAATGGGTAGTGTCTGCCAAGAAGGCAGACTTTCAGCAGATTGCAAATAAATTTGGGATAGACCCGGTGGTGGCCAGACTTATCCGGAACAGAGAACAGATTACCGATGAGGAAATCGATACTTATCTGCACGGGAAAATAACGGAGCTTCATTCCTGGAAGCTGTTGAAAGGAATGGAGTCTCTTCTGGACATCCTGACAGAAAAAATCAAAGAGCAGAAAAAAATCAGGATTATCGGAGATTATGATATTGATGGTGTTTGTTCTACTTATATTCTTCTAAAGGGGCTGAAGCGGGCCGGGGCAGCAGTGGATGTGGATATACCGGACCGGATGAAAGACGGCTACGGTATCAGCCGGGAACTGATTGATTTGGCAAAAGAAGCCGGAACAGATACGATTATTACCTGCGACAACGGCATCAGCGCCATAGAGCAGATTGCCTATGCAAAAGAGCTGGGCATGACGGTGCTGGTGACGGACCATCATGAGGTACCTTATGAAGAACAGGAAGACGGAAGTATCCGTACGTTTCTGCCGGATGCAGATGCCATTGTCAATCCCAAACAGGAGGACTGCGGTTATCCTTTTAAGGGAATCTGCGGGGGCATGGTAGCTTTTAAAGTCATTTGCGGCCTTTATGAAAAACTGGGAATTCCTTTTAAAGAAGCGGAAGAACTGATTCCTTTTGCAGCCATTGCCACGGTAGGGGATGTGATGGATTTGGTGGATGAAAACAGGATTTTGGTGAAGGATGGACTCAGAAGACTGCAGAATCCGGAAAATGAAGGTTTAAAAGCTCTGATACGGGTCAATAATCTGGAAAACAGAGAAATCACGGCATATCACATCGGATTTATTCTGGGCCCCTGTATGAATGCCAGCGGCCGGCTGAGCACAGCAAAAAGGGCATTGCAGCTTCTGCTTTCTCAGGATGTCAAAGAAGCCTCTGTACTGGCGGAAGATTTGAAGAATCTCAACGACAGCCGGAAGGATATGACGGCAAAAGGGGTTGAACAGGCAGTGGAACTGGTGGAAACTACGGATTTGCTTTATGACCGGGTGCTGGTTATCTATCTGCCGGATTGTCATGAAAGCCTGGCCGGGATTATTGCCGGGAGAATCCGGGAGAGATACACACGGCCGGTATTTGTACTGACACGGGCGGAAGAGGGGGTGAAAGGCTCCGGGCGTTCCATTGAAGCGTATCACATGTTTCAGGAAATGGTAAAGTGTAAAGAACTGCTGACAAAATTCGGAGGACACCCTATGGCTGCAGGCCTTTCCCTGCCGGAAGAGAATGTGGAAGCCTTTCGCAGAAAATTAAATGAAAACTGTGTGCTGACCCAGGAGGATATGATAGAAAAAATTGTCATTGACGTGCCTATGCCCATGTCTTATGTGACGATTCCTCTGATTCGTCAGCTTTCCCAGCTGGAGCCTTTTGGAAAAGGCAATACAAAGCCGGTGTTCGCACAGAAGAAGCTGCGTTTTGCAGATTGCAGAGTATTCGGGAAAAACAGAAATGTGGTAAAGATGCAGGGGAAAGACGAATTTGGATTTACAGCAGAGTGTATCTGGTTTGGCGATGGGGATGGCTTTCTGGAAAAACTCCGGGAAAAAGAGTGCTGGGATGTGATTTATTATCCGTCTGTGAATGTATTTCGGGGACGGGAAAGTATAGAAATGGTGATTCAGAATATTCGGTAAAAATAAAATTTGATTCTGCCAGAAAAAGATGATATACTAAACCACATAAAAATCTGATATATGACAGGATTCGATATAAAGGGCAGGGAGAGAACATGGAAAATTGTAAAGAAAAGAAAATAGAAGAGTATGTAAGAAGTATTCCGGATTTTCCGGAGGAAGGTGTGATATTCCGGGATGTTACCAGTATTTTGCAGGACGCAGACGGTTTTGCTCTGGCTGTGGATTCCATGCAGAAGCTGCTGGAGGACAGCAAAGTGGATGTCATTGTGGGAACGGAGTCCAGAGGATTTATTTTTGGAGCACCCATTGCGTATAATTTACATAAGCCTCTGGTGCTGGTTCGGAAGAAAGGAAAACTGCCCTGTGAAACGATTGAGCAGAGTTATGAACTGGAATACGGCAGCGCCGTGGTGGAGATGCATAAGGATTCCATCAAACCGGGACAGAAGGTAGCCATTGTAGATGATTTGATTGCCACAGGCGGAACCATTGAAGCAGCAGCGCACATGGTAGAAGAACTGGGCGGCGAAGTTGTGAAAATTGTCTTCCTTATGGAACTGGCAGGATTAAAGGGAAGAGAACGTCTGAGCAAATATAATGTTGCATCAGTTATTCGTTATGAAGGAAAATAAAATCAGGTGATGAACGAGAGGTGATGGTTGCGTGATGGAAGAGAAAAGAGAGTCCACCCTGGGAGAAGAGGAAGTAGAAAAAATCAGACAGGCAGACGCCAATGTAAAGACAATGGAGGATTTTACCAGTCCGGAGGTTCTGTATAAAGAACTGATTTCCAGTGTCAGGAAATACCATCCGTCTACGGACATTTCCATGATAGAAAAAGCCTTTAACATTGCCAATAATGCCCATACAGGACAGGTGCGTAAATCCGGAGAACCTTATATCATTCATCCGCTCTGTGTGGGAATTATCCTGGCAGATTTGGAACTGGATAAAGAAACCATTGTGGCGGGCCTTCTCCACGATGTAGTAGAAGATACGGTTATGACTTCTGAGCAGATACGAGAAGAATTCAGTGCAGAGGTGGAACTTCTGGTGGATGGCGTTACAAAACTGGGACAGTTGAATTATTCAGCAGATAAGGTGGAAGTACAGGCGGAAAATCTGCGTAAGATGTTTTTAGCCATGGCAAAGGATATCCGCGTTATCCTGATTAAGCTGGCAGACCGTCTGCACAATATGCGGACGTTGAAATATATGCCGCCTCATAAGCAGAAGGAAAAAGCCAGAGAGACCATGGATATCTATGCACCCATTGCTCAGCGGCTGGGTATTTCCAAGGTGAAAATCGAACTGGATGATTTGTCTTTAAAATACCTGCACCCGGAAGTCTATTATGAACTGGTGGAAAAAATCAATCTGAAGAAGAGCGAACGGCAGGCTTTTATTGACCAGATTGTGGGCGATGTACGCAGCCATATTGACCACGCGGGTATTCATGCGCAGATAGATGGCAGAATCAAACATTTTTTCAGTATTTATAAGAAGATGGTGAATCAGGATAAAACCCTGGACCAGATATACGATTTGTTTGCGGTCCGCATTATTGTGGACACGGTGAGGGACTGTTATGCAGCGCTGGGGCTTATCCATGAAATGTATAAGCCTATTCCCGGCCGGTTTAAAGACTATATTGCCATGCCGAAGCCCAATATGTACCAGTCTTTGCATACCACACTTATCGGTCCTACGGGACAGCCTTTTGAGATTCAGATTCGGACCTTTGAAATGCACCGGACTGCAGAATACGGTATCGCGGCCCACTGGAAATATAAAGAGGTTTCCAATAACGGAAAAGTCAGTGTTACACAGTCGGAAGAAGAAAAAATGAGCTGGCTTCGGCAGATTCTGGAATGGCAGAGAGATATGTCTGACAATAAGGAGTTTTTAAGTCTGTTAAAGAGTGATTTGGATTTATTTTCCGAAAGTGTGTATTGCTTCACCCCTGCAGGGGATGTAAAGACTCTGCCAAATGGCTCTACGCCTATTGACTTTGCCTACAGTGTCCACAGCGCAGTGGGCAATAAGATGGTAGGGGCGAGAGTGAACGGCAAACTGGTACCCATTGAATATGTGATTAAGAACGGAGACCGGGTGGAAGTTATCACTTCCCAGAATTCCAAAGGTCCCAGCCGGGACTGGCTGAAAGTAGTAAAAAGCACCCAGGCCAAGAATAAGATTAACCAGTGGTTCAAGCAGGAATTAAAAGAAGATAATATCCTGAAGGGCAAGGAAATGCTGATACAGTACGCAAAAGTAAAAGCAGTTGCTCTGGGGGAAATTCAAAAACCCAAATACCAGGAAGCGGTTATGAAGAAATACGGTTTCAGAGACTGGGATTCTGTGCTGGCAGCCTTAGGCCATGGAGGCTTAAAGGAAGGTCAGATTATCAACAAGCTGCTGGAAGTCTATAATAAGGACCATAAGGCAGAGCTGACGGACGAAAAGGTGCTGGAGGCTACGGCAGAGCATAAAGAGAAGCTGCATATCGGAAAGGCCAAAGGCGGTATTGTGGTAAAAGGTATTCACGATGTGGCTGTGCGGTTTTCCAAATGCTGCAATCCCATTCCGGGAGATGAAATTGTGGGATATGTAACCAGAGGCCGTGGGGTAACCATTCACCGAACCGATTGTATCAATGTGATGAATATGTCTGCAGAGGATAGGAACCGTCTGATTGATGCGGAATGGCAGGTGCCGGAACAAGAGACGGAAGAGCGTTACATGGCAGATTTAAATGTGTTTGCCTATAACCGCACCGGATTGATTGTGGATATTTCCAAGATTTTTACAGAGCGGAAAATTGATATTTCGGCACTGAATACCAGAACCAGCAAACAGGGAGTGGCAACGATTAATATTTGTTTTGAAGTCAAAAGCAAGGAAGAGCTGAACAGTTTGATTGAGAAAATCAGGCAGATAGACAGCGTTAAGGATATTGAGCGTACTGCCGGTTAAGGAGTTTTGTATGAAGAATCTGATATTGAGAGGAATCGTGGTTGGGCCGGTACAGACCAACTGTTATTTTCTGAAACATAAAGAAACAGGGGAACTTGTTATCGCAGACCCGGGAGCCGAAGCTGAGAGAATTATTTATGCGCTGGAAAAACTGCAGGGAAAGCCAGCGGCCATATTGCTTACCCATGGTCATTATGACCATATCTGTGCAGCTAATGAACTGAGAGAGCATTACGGAATTCCGGTTTATGCAGCGAAGGCAGAGGAAGGGCTGTTGGCAGATACATACAGCAATCTGTCTGCAGACTGGTCAGGCGTGCCGTATACGGTAAAGGCGGATGTGTACCTGGAGGACAGCGCTGTTTTTGAGGCAGGCGGCTTTTCTGTAAAAATGCTGCTGACTCCGGGACATACACCGGGTTCCTGCTGTTACTGGATAGAAGACGAGGGTGTCTGTCTTAGCGGTGATACTGTTTTTTGCGGAAGCTGCGGCAGAACCGATTTGCCGGGAGGCAGTATGAGCAGCATGCGGCAGAGTTTAAACCGTCTGCTTCATCTTCTTCCGGGCAGCACAGAAATTTATCCGGGACACGGAGAAGCTACAGATGCAGAATTTGAGAGAAAGAATAATCCTTATCTGTAGAAAATAGAGAGAAAGAGACCAACGTATATGATTGGAATTGCGTTTAATCAAAGAGAATTTGAATATGATGCCTATACCCTGGTGAAGGCCTTTTATCCCCAGGAAGACATAGAGATGTATTGTACCGCGGAGGAGGAAACCAGGGCATATGACAGGTTGATTTCCATAGAATATGGAGAAAAGGTGAAAATCCGTCTGAAGTTTGCCGGAAAAGAGCAGGAAGATTTTTTGCCTTACGATGAAACAGAAGACAGAAAAACAAGAAAAAATAAATTAAAACAGGTGCTCTATAAGCTGTTGGTGCAGGAAACGGGACAGGCGCTTCCCTGGGGAAATCTGACAGGAATCCGTCCCACGAAGATTGCTATGGGGCTGATAGAGTCCGGTATGAGCAATGCACAGACCGCAGAATATATGAGAAATACCTATTTTACCAGCAACGAAAAGACAGCGCTGGCCATTGCCATTGCCAATCGGGAACGTGATATTTTGAAGGATATTGACTATGAAAAGGGCTACAGTCTGTATGTGGGGATTCCTTTCTGCCCCAGTATCTGCCTGTACTGTTCTTTCAGTTCCTCTCCATTAGAGCGATGGCGGGAAAAAGTAGACAGTTATCTGGATGCTCTTTTGAAAGAGTTGGACTTTATTGCCGAAGCCATGAAGGACAGAGTGCTGGATACCATTTATATCGGAGGAGGAACGCCAACAACCTTAGAGCCTTATCAGCTGACCAGGCTGCTCGGACATATTCAGGCAAAATTTCCGGTACATCAGGTAAAAGAATACACCATTGAAGCCGGGCGTCCGGACAGCATTACCAGAGAGAAACTGGAGGCCATCCGGAAGTTTCCCATCACCAGAATTTCCGTAAATCCCCAGACCATGAACCAGGTGACTTTGGATATTATCGGAAGAAAGCATACGGTGGAGGATACGCGACACGCCTTCGCTTTGGCGAGGGAATGTGGATTTGATAACATCAATATGGATTTAATTGTCGGTCTTCCGGGAGAACAGAAGGAAGACGTACGGCATACACTGGAAGAAGTGAAAAAGCTGAATCCGGACAGTCTTACCGTCCATTCACTGGCAGTAAAACGAGCGGCACGGCTGAAGCTGTTTCAGGAGCAGTACCGGGAAATGGGACTGGAGAACAATCAGGAAATCATGGATATGACTATGGAATACGCCAGATCCTGTGAGATGTCTCCCTATTATCTGTACCGTCAGAAAAATATGTGCGGAAATCTGGAAAATACCGGCTATGCAAAAGTTGACAAAGCCGGAATTTACAATATACTTATAATGGAGGAGAAACAATCGATTCTGGCGGCCGGTGCCGGTGCGTCTACCAAATATGTATTCCAGCACGGAGCGCGTATTGAACGGACGGAAAATGTAAAAGATGTGGCAGGCTACATCAGCCGCATCGATGAAATGATAGAACGGAAAAGAGTCGGAATCGAGACATGGCTGAAATGAGTGAAAAGATTATCCGCTATGACCTGGAGACAGAAATCAATCATGGGATACAGGTCAGCAATCTGGCTTATAAGACGGGAAGGCAGATGAGCCTTGCAGAAGATGTGTGCTATGAACTGGCTGTGGCAGGCATGCTTCATGACATCGGAAAGCTGCGGCTTTCCCGGTATGTGTCCGGAGATAAAAATCCCCTGGTAATTGAAGAAATCAAATATGTCCGCAGACATACCCAGCTGGGATATGAAGCACTGAAAAACAAAGGATATTCTTCCTTTGTTCTGGAAGCAGTTTATTACCACCATGAGAATTTTGACGGCAGCGGTTATCCGGAAAATCTGCGGGGAGAGGAAATCCCTTTGGGAAGCCGGATTCTGCGGGTATGCGACACTTATGCAGCCCTTACGGAGAAACGCCCTTACCGGGACGCCTTTGACAGCCAGACGGCTGTCAGGATGATGATAGATGAAGTGAAAAATTTTGATATGCAGATATTTCTTGCATTTCAGAGAGTCGTCCATGAATCATAAAAGAGAGGAGAAAAAGAGATGCAGTTAAAGAAAAAACCAGTAACAGGAATGAAAGATATTTTACCTCAGGAAATGGAAATCCGCGATTATGTTATCGGACTGATTAAGGAAACTTACAAACAGTTTGGTTTTACCTCCATGGAAGCACCCTGCGTAGAACACATTGAGAATCTGACCAGTAAGCAGGGTGGGGACAATGAAAAACTGATTTTCCGTATTCTGAAAAGAGGAGAAAAGCTGAAAATCAGTGAGGCCAAGGAAGAAAATGATTTGGTGGACAGTGGTCTGCGCTATGACCTTACCGTTCCACTGTGCCGTTTCTATTCCAACAATGCCAATGAACTGCCGCAGCCATTCAAGGCTCTGCACATCGGAAATGTATTCCGTGCAGACCGTCCTCAGAGAGGCCGTTTCCGTCAGTTTATGCAGTGTGATATTGATATTCTGGGCGAGCCGACTTTCCTGGCTGAAATTGATGTTATTCTGGCAACTTCCACTTTGGTAGGAAAGCTGGATTTCGACAGCTTTACCATTCGTATCAACGACAGAAGAATTTTAAAGGCCATGGCAGCTTACAGCGGTTTTCCGGAGGAATCCTTTACCCAGGTATTTATCATTCTGGATAAAATGGATAAAATCGGCATGGACGGCGTGGCAGCAGAGCTGGTGGAATCCGGTTTTGACCAGGCAGGCGTAGAAAAATATATGGATTTGTTCAAGGCTATGGGTGCCGGCGTTGACGGTGTGGCTTACTGCAAGGAAAAGCTGGAAGGATTTTTAGATCCGAAGGTGGCAGAGGATTTGACCACGATTATCGAGAGTGTCATGCAGGCTAAGACAGCCAACTTTAATCTGGAATTCGACCCCACGCTGGTACGCGGTATGTCCTATTATACCGGACCGATTTTTGAAATTTCCATTGACGGTTTTGCAGGCAGCGTAGGCGGCGGCGGCCGTTACGATGAGATGATTGGCAAGTTCACAGGAACACCAACACCGGCAACGGGATTTTCCATTGGATTTGAGCGTATTGTTATGCTGCTGATGGAGAAAGGCTTTAAAGTTCCGGGAACAAAAGAGAAGAAGGTTTACCTTCTGGACAAAAAGCTGTCCTCTGACAAGATTCTGGCAGTGATGAAAAAAGCCGGAGAAGAGCGTGCTGCCGGACAGAGCGTGAATATTGTCTATGCAAAGAAGAATAAGAAATTCCAGAAAGAGCAGCTGGAAAAAGAAGGATATTCTATTATAGAAGAAGTATACAACGATTCCGAATTATAAGAATCGGAAACAGCAGAAGGAGTAGATACTATCATGGCAGAATCAATGAATGGGCTGAAAAGAAGCCATAGATGTGCAGAAGTGACGAAAGCGGATATCGGAAGCACCGTAACCTTAATGGGCTGGGTGCAGAAAAGCCGGAATAAAGGCGGAATTGTGTTTGTAGATTTAAGAGACCGTTCCGGTATCATGCAGATTATTTTTGAAAACGAAGATATTGACGAGCAGGGCTTTGAAAAGGCAGGACGCTTGAAAAGTGAGTTTGTGATTGCGGTAAAAGGCCATGTAGAGGCACGTTCCGGTGCGGTAAATACCAATCTGGCTACCGGAGAAATTGAAGTGCGGGCTACGGAACTTCGTGTTTTATCTGAAGCGGAGACACCACCGTTTCCTATTGAAGAAAACAGCAAAACCAGAGATGAAGTGCGCTTAAAATACCGTTATCTGGATTTGAGAAGACCTGATTTGCAGAGAAATATGATGCTGCGCTCTCAGGTGTCTACCCTGGTTCGTCAGTTCCTGGCAAAAGAAGGGTTTCTGGAAATTGAGACACCGACTCTGATTAAGAGTACGCCGGAGGGAGCCAGAGATTATCTGGTGCCGAGCCGTGTGCACCCGGGAAGTTTTTATGCGCTTCCGCAGTCTCCCCAGATTTTTAAACAGCTTTTGATGTGCTCCGGTTATGACCGTTATTTCCAGCTGGCCAGATGTTATCGTGACGAAGATTTGCGTGCGGACCGCCAGCCGGAATTTACCCAGATTGATATGGAACTGTCTTTTGTAGATGTGGAAGATGTTCTGGACGTAAACGAAAGAATGTTGGCGTTCCTGTTTAAAGAGGTTCTGGATATAGAAGTACAGCTGCCTATTCAGAGAATGACCTGGCAGGAAGCCATGAACCGCTTTGGTTCTGACAAGCCGGATTTGCGGTTTGGCATGGAACTGACCGATGTTTCCGAAGTGGTAAAAGACTGTGAATTTGCAGTGTTTAAAGGCGCTTTGGAAAATGGCGGCAGTGTGCGTGGTATCAATGCCAAGGGACAGGGAGCTATGCCTCGTAAGAAAATTGATAAGCTGGTAGAATTTGCCAAAGGCTACGGAGCCAAAGGTCTGGCTTATATTGCCATTGGAGAAGACGGCACAGTGAAATCTTCTTTTGCCAAATTCATGAAGGAAGAGGAAATGGCAGCCTTGATTTCTGCTATGCAGGGAGAAAACGGCGACCTTCTGCTCTTTGCCGCAGATAAGACAAAGCTGGTATGGGATGTTTTAGGCGCACTGCGTCTGGAACTGGCAAAACAGATGAACCTTCTGGATAAAAACGAATATCGTTTCGTATGGATTACAGAATTCCCACTTTTAGAGTGGTCAGAGGACGACCAGAGATTTACTGCTATGCACCATCCGTTTACTATGCCTATGGAAGAGGATTTGCAGTATATTGATACAGACCCTGGCAGAGTTCGTGCAAAAGCCTATGACATTGTCTTGAACGGCAATGAAATCGGCGGCGGTTCTGTGCGTATCCATCAGGACGACATTCAGGAAAAAATGTTTGAAGCTCTGGGCTTTACAAAGGAAGAAGCGCAGAAGCAGTTCGGTTTCCTGTTAGATGCCTTTAAATATGGCGTTCCGCCTCACGCAGGACTGGCTTATGGTCTGGACCGTCTGGTTATGCTTATGGCAAAGGTAGATTCCATTCGTGACGTCATTGCCTTCCCGAAGGTGAAAGACGCTTCCTGCCTCATGTCAGAGGCGCCGGATATGGTAGACGAAAAGCAGTTGGAAGAACTGGGCATTGCCATTCGTGTACAGGAAGAAGAAACAGCAGAATAAAAGAACAGAAAAAGAGAGTCCCTCTGGATGTGGCCATGATGGCCGCGCCTGGCGGGACTCTCTTCTTATGTTTTTCATTTTGGGCAATTAGTTTTTGCTTTCCGAAACCGTATTCAGTGCGTTCTGTACATCTCCAAAAACAGCCTGAGAAACCTCAGGAGTCATTTGAATTTTCCAGTTTACTCCATCATTTACCAAAGGAATTTCTACATCGTGAGAAACTACGGCCTTATTTTGTTCCATACAGGAAAGCAAAAGTTCGTATTCTTTCTGTCTTCTTCCCTCAGAACCGCCTGCAAGAGCTGCAGAAGTTTTCAGCCACTTGGAAAGTTCTTCCTGATAAGTCTGCAGAATCTGTTCAAAGTCCGCACTGGTAATGGCAGTCTGTACAACCGCAGAAGTACCGTCAATGGTTTCTTTTTTGATTTTAAAGTCAAAAGACTGATGAATTTGTTCCGTGACAGCCTGTATCAAGGTGTTCTTCTCAGAATCTTCTGTGTCTGTCAGAGTGTCAAGAGACAGATAATGTTTTAATTGTTCCGAATCAAACTCCTTCATTGTATGGAAATGTGTTTCTACAATTTCAGAAGGAGAGAGGAGATTGGAACTGGTGACATAGGAAAAGAAATTTCCCGTCAGAGTTTCATCTAACTTGGCGGTATGGATAACCTTCCAGGTGTCTCCTTTTTTTTTCAGAGAAATGTCTGCGGAAACAGACTGGGTTTTATAATCTTTGGATTCCAATAATTCTCTTAAAAGCGTGTAGGAATCTGCAGCAGAAGTTTGTACTTCACTGGGGCTGGCCTCTTGTTCGATATTCTTTTCCAGAGAAAGCCGGGCAAAATCTTTGGCCAGTTTTTGGCTGTTCATAATCTTTAATTTTGTATGAACAACGGCTTTATTTTCTGTAATGGAAATTTTCCCGATTTTATAAGAGAAGTCTTTATAAAAGAGCTGGAAAATATACGCAATGTCTTCCGAAAGGCCGTCCTTATTCTGGAAGACCAAAGCCATATCTTCTGTCTGCATATACTGCCGGGCCATCTCCGAATCAGAGTCCTTCAACTGGTTCAATTCTGTTTCCAAGGCTTTTCTCACATTTTTTTCCTCTTTGGAATCACAGCCGGAAAGGAAGAATAGAATCAGGCAGCAGCAGACGCATAAAAAAAGCGTTGTTTTTCTGGGGGTCATATCAGTTCTCCATGTTTTCTTTTTCTTTTGTAGTATAACCTGAAATAGGATGTTTCAAGTGTATTTCATTAGTTTATCAAAATTGTGTATAACTTGCAACACAATGCAGGAACAGAAATCCATAGAATCGTAAGAAAAATGTAAAATAATGCGTAAATTTTAAGAAAAAAACCGGGGACATCCCGGCTATTTTTTGATATACTAGGGGTATAAACGGACAAAATTAACGATATGCAATAAAAAATCTGAAAAAGAAAAGAGGTAGCATATGAAGAAAAAACAGAAAATCATAGCAGGTGTCTGTGCAGCAGTATGCATCGGAGGGCTGGCAGCAGGAATTTTTTTCAGCCACAATAAGAAAGAAAAAGACGGGAAAGAACTGGCTTATGTCATGAGCGTTTCCTCTATGAATGAAATGGCGGGAATCCAGCGGATGTCCGGCGTGGTAGAATCCCAGAAAACCCAGGATATTCAAAAAGATTCGGAAAGAGAAGTAAAAGAAGTCCTGGTAAAGGCAGGAGATGAGGTGGATGTAGGAACCGCATTGTTTACATATGATACAGAAAAACTGGAAGCTGATTTGCAGCAGGCCCAGTTGGATTTGGAAAGAGCAGATAATGATATGGCAAATCTGAAAGCCCAGATTGCCCAACTGCAAAAAGATAAAGAAAATGCGTCAGAGGATGAACAGCTTTCTTATACGACCCAGATACAATCCGGGGAAATGGACTTGAAAAAAAGCGAATATGAGAGAAAAGCAAAAGAGGTAGAAATCAACCGCCTCCAGAGCCAGATACAGAATTCTACCGTGAAAAGTGATATGAAAGGCGTTGTAAAATCTGTAAACAATGAAAATAGTTCCAACAGCAACATGTACAGCGATTCCAGCCAGGCTTTTATGACAATTCTGGCTACGGGACAATACCGTATCAAAGGAAAGGTCAATGAGCAGAATGTTTCTCAGGTTGTAGAGGGACAGCCGGCCATTATCCGTTCCCGTGTGGATGAAAATATGACCTGGAGAGGGACATACACAGCGGTGGATACGAAAAATCCCAATAACAGCAGCAATAACATGATGTATGGAATGTCTTCAGAGGAAGCCTCCCAGAATACCTCAACCTCCTATCCCTTCTATGTAGAACTGGAATCTTCGGAAGGACTGCTTTTGGGACAGCATGTGTATATTGAGCAGGACAACGGACTGGAAGAAAGGGAAAAAGGCATTTGGCTGGATGAAGCTTTTATTGCGGATATAGATAAGAAGCCTTATGTATGGGCAGAGACCGGGAAAGGCACACTGGAGAAAAGAACCGTGGTGCTTGGAACCTATGATGAGAATATGATGCAGTATAAGATTGAAAAAGGTCTGAAAAGTTCAGATTATGTGGCTTATCCCCAGGAATTTTTAAAAGAAGGTATGAAAACCACCCATGAGATAGAAAACAGCACCATGGGCGGCGATACGGGCGGAGAAGTTCTGCCGGAGGGAGAATCCGTTCCGGAGGGAGAAGTATTGCCGGAAGGCGAAATGGTTCCGGAAGGCGAAACAGTACCGGAGGGTGAAGAACAGCCGGCAGAAACTTCAGAGGAAGGAAACGATGTAGCATTAGGTGGCTTACAAAAGGAATCAAATTTCCTTCCGGGAATCTGAAAGAAAGGGGAAAGCTATGGATAAAAAGAAAATAAAAATAGCGGTCATCAGTACGGCAGGTATTTTGTTAGCCGGGACAGGTATCTGGTTTGGAGTGACAAAGCTGCAGAAAGCAACGGTCAGTGTGTATTCTATGAATGAGCTTTCTCAGTCTGTATTCGGAGATATGCCCAGTCTGGAAGGCTCTGTTTCCTCCAACGTATCCCAGCAGGTGCATCTTGCAGACAAACAGATTGTATCCCAGGTTTTTGTGAAAGAAGGGCAGGAGGTAAAAGAAGGCGACCCTCTTTTATCTTATGATATGACGCTGGTAAATCTGGACTTGGAAATGGAAAAGTTAAATAAACAGCAGTTGGAAATTAAGAAAAAGGGTCTGGAGCAGGAACTGCAGAAGTTAAAAGAAGATAAAAGCCAGATGGCATCCACAAAGAAAAGTTATGAATTGCAGCCTCTGAACCAGACTTCAGAGCAGCCTTCCAACCCGGAAAATTCGGAAGGGGAAGATACCGGGGCAGGAAATGGAACAGATAACGGCACGGCCACACCCCCGGGAGAGAATCCGCCTGGGGAGCAGGGAGAAGAGGGAAGCGGAGAAACCGTCACACCTCCAAATGGGGAAGAGACTCCGGATAACGGAGCGAACCAGGAAACGCCGGATACAGAAAAACCTTCCGGTGCTTACCAGCGGCTTTATCGTGATGTGACACTTCCCAGCACCGAATTTCCCGATGACGATGCCATTATAGAAAATGCCATTCCCTATAAAAGAATGGGAGAAAACAGCGCTTATGACGTTTATCTGTGTAAACAGAATGTGCTGATTCAGGGAGCTTTTCTCAATCAGCTTGCAGGCTTTGATGAATCCGGAGAACGGGTGAGAGACCCGTATTCCTGTATTTTAGAAGTGCGCAGTGAGGATTGTACAGATGGTGTGCTGCTGGCTTCTATGACACTGGATGGAAGCGTTTTGGAAAACAGTGTAGAGCCGTCTGCCTGGTTTGCTACCAGCCTTGGGAGGAATCAGTGGGAAGAATTGCTTCCGCAGGAGCCCCAGGATGATACCTGGGAAGAACTGCCTGATGGTATGGGAAATATGATGCCGGAAGAAGACATTATCGGCGGTTATTCCAAAGAAGAACTGGAAAAAGCCATTGGAGAAAAAGAAAGAGAAATTTCCACAGCAGCGCTGGATATTAAAGAAGCCCAACTGAAAATTCAGAAGGTGGAACAGCAGCTTCAGGAAGAAACCGTGAAAAGTACGGTAAACGGTGTGGTAAAAACAGTAGGAGACCCTGCAAAGGGGGAAATTGACGGAGAACCCTTTATGGTAGTAGAAAGCAGCGGCGGCGTTTACATACAGGGTGTGGTGGCCGAAAATGTACTGGATAAGGTAAAAGCGGGGCAGATACTGACCGGAATGGGATATGAATCCATGATGGGATTTGAGGCAGAAGTGAAAGAAGTTTCTCCTTATCCCCAGGATAATTATTCTATGGGCGGCGACAGGGAAATGTCTTATTATCCATTTACAGCGTTTATCAAGGACAGCACAGGGTTAAAGGATAACGAAATGGTAAGCCTGGATGTTCCTCAGGAAGACAACAGTATTCAGGGGATTTTTATCAGTAAACAGTTTATCCGAAACAAAGACGGAAAAGACTTTGTATACAAAGAAGGGAAAAACGGAAAACTGGAAAAGCAGACAGTGAAAACCGGCCAGATTTTCTATGGAGAATTGGTGGAAATCAAAGAAGGCATTACCGAAGAAGACTATCTGGCATTTCCCTATGGGAAAAAGGTAAAAGACGGGGCAAAAGTAAAGAGAAGTGAAATTTCAGAGCTTTATAATATGTATTAAGAAAGGAAAGCAGATACATGATTGAAAATATAAGATTGTCGTTCCAGGGAATCTGGGCACATAAAATGCGTTCCTTTTTGACCATGCTGGGTATTATTATCGGCATTGCCTCTTTGATATCCATTGTGTCTACCATCAAAGGAACCAATGAGCAGATTAAGAAAAATCTTATCGGTGAAGGGGATAATGTGGTTGATATTTATCTGAGTGATAACGGAAGTGAATATCAGATTGAATATCAGGGAATCCCGGAAGGCGTGCCTGTGATTTCGCAGGAACAAAAGGAAAAAATTCTGGATTTAAAAGAAGTGGAAAATGCAACGCTTTATCAGTCAAGGCAGTATGCCAGCGGGATTTATTATAAGGATAAAAGCATCAATGGCGGAAATGTACTGGGCATTGACAAAGACTATCTGGATACCTGTGGGTATCAGGTGATTCGCGGACGGGGATTTTCAGATAAGGATTATGAAAAATACAGCAAAGTGATTCTCATGGATGAAACCGCAGCAGGCAGTCTCTTTGAAAAGGGAGAAGAAGTAGGGAAAACCGTGGAAATTCAGGGAGAACCCTTTACGGTAACAGGCATTATTAAGAAAGTGGAAGAATTTGAGCCTGTGATTAACAGTATAGAAGAATATAATACCTATTACAGCAGCAGCGGCGGCGTGGTTCTTATGCCGTCTGCAGCCTGGCCGGTGGTATATCAGTATGATGAGCCGCAGATAGTTTCCGTTAAAGCGCCTTCTCCGGAAGAGATGAGCGCAGCCGGAAAGAAAACAGCTAAAATTTTAAATGAATCGATTACCTCGTCCACAGGTACCATAAAGTACGAAGCAAAGGATATGATGGAAAAGGCCAAAGGCCTGCAGCAGATTAGCGAGAGCACCAATCGTCAGCTTTTGTGGATTGCCAGCATTTCCCTTCTGGTAGGAGGAATCGGCGTTATGAATATTATGTTGGTGTCTGTGACGGAGCGGACGGGTGAAATCGGTTTGAAAAAGGCTATTGGAGCCAATAAATGCAGAATTTTGGGGCAGTTTCTTACAGAAGCCTCGGTGCTGACCAGTATCGGTGGAATTTTAGGCGTGTTTGCGGGAATTATTCTGGCGGCAGGAATTGCTAAAATGTCCGGAACTCCCATGGTTATCAGTATTCCGGCAGCCGTAGGTGCCGTGGTGTTCTCCACGGTTATCGGAATCGTATTCGGACTGCTTCCCTCCATTAAAGCGGCGAATTTAAGTCCTATTGAAGCCCTGCGGAGAATGTAAAAAAGGATTGTATTTAAACAGGCTCTATGGTATCATTAGAACTAGCGACTTAAAATAGAAAAGGAGCTCAAAACCATGGAGAAAACAAGAGTCAAAATTGTAACGGACAGCAACAGCGGCATTACCCAGAAACAGGCAGAGGAACTGGGAATTACCGTGCTTGCCATGCCATTTTATATTGATGAACAATTATATTTTGAAGATATCACACTTACCCAGGAGGAATTTTACAGACATCTGGAGAAGGATGCGGCTATTTCTACCTCTCAGCCTTCTCCTGCAGATGTTATGGAAACATGGGAAAAACTGCTGAAAGACTGTGAAGAAATCGTGCATATTCCCATGTCCAGCGGGCTGAGCAATTCCTGTCAGACCGCTTTTGTTCTGGCAAAGGAATTTAACGGAAAAGTGCAGGTGGTGGATAATCAGCGCATTTCTGTAACCCAGAGACAGTCGGTTATGGACGCCATGGCTCTGGCAAAGGCCGGAAAATGTGCGGCAGAGATTAAGGAAGTTCTGGAAAGGGAAGCGGGAGAATCCAGTATTTATATTACCCTGGAAACGTTGAAATATTTGAAAAAAGGCGGCAGAATCACACCTGCGGCGGCAGCCCTTGGTACCGTGCTGAATTTAAAGCCGGTTCTGCAGATTCAGGGGGATAAGCTGGATGCGTTTTCAAAAGCCAGAGGAAAGAAGCAGGCGAAGCGTACCATGCTGCAGGCTATGAAGGCAGACCTGGAAGGCAGATTCCGCCAATATACGGAAAAAGGGCTGATGTGTCTGGAAGCGGCTTATGCGGGAAATCCCGAGGAAGCGCTGGAGTGGAAGGAAGAGCTGGAAAAGCAGTTCCCCGGTATGCCTGTGCATATGGACCCTCTGTCTTTAAGCGTAGCCTGCCATATTGGACAGGGCGCTCTTGCGGTAGCAGTTTCAAAAAAAGTGGAAGTGGAGTAAAAGTACATGAAGAGAATTGTTGAACATATAGAAGCAGTATTAAAAGAGGCATTTCTGGCAGCCGGATATGATGAAAAATTTGCAAAGGCAACGGTTTCCAATCGTCCGGACCTCTGTGAATACCAGTGCAACGGCGCCATGGCGGCAGCGAAAACATATAAAAAAGCCCCCATTATGATTGCAAACGATGTGGTGGAAAAACTGCAGAACAGTGAAATCTTTGAAACCATAGAGGCTGTCAATCCGGGATTTATCAATATCAAGATAAGCAAAAACTATCTGGCAGGGTATTTAAATGACATGCTGGAAGATAACAAACTGTCTGTAGAAGAGAGTAAAGAGCCCAAAACCATTGTCATCGACTACGGCGGACCAAACGTGGCAAAACCGCTTCATGTAGGACATCTGCGTTCCGCAATTATTGGTGAAAGTATTAAGAGAATGGGACGTTTTCTGGGACATAAAGTGATTGGTGATGTACATCTGGGAGACTGGGGTCTGCAGATGGGGCTGATTATTACAGAACTGTCCAAAAGACAGCCGGATTTGGTGTACTTTGATGAAAGCTATGAAGGAGAATATCCTAAAGAACCACCATTTACCGTAAGCGAACTGGAGGAAATCTATCCAACAGCCAGCGGCAAATCCAAAGAAGATGAAGCTTATAAAAGTGAAGCCTTAGAAGCGACTCTGCAGCTGCAGCAGGGCAGAAGAGGGTATCGTGCCCTGTGGAAACACATTATGGAAGTGTCTGTGGCAGATTTGAAGAAGAACTATGCCAAATTAAAAGTAGATTTTGACCTCTGGAAAGGTGAGGCTGACGCAGACGCCTACATTCCGGATATGGTAAAATACCTGAAGGACAACGGATATGCGTATATGGACCAGGGCGCCCTGGTGGTAGATGTGAAAGAGGAGTCTGACACAAAAGAAATCCCGCCGTGTATGATTTTAAAATCAGACGGTGCGTCTCTGTACAATACCACCGATTTGGCCACGATTGTGCAGCGTATGGAAGATTTTCATCCGGATGAAATTATTTATGTGGTGGATAAACGTCAGGAACTGCATTTTGTACAGGTGTTCCGCTGTGCAAAGAAAGCGAACATGGTGGATGAAGATACAAAGCTTTCCTTTGTGGGATTTGGTACCATGAATGGAAAAGACGGAAAGCCTTTCAAGACAAGAGAAGGCGGTGTTATGCGTCTGGAACGTCTCATTGCGGAAATCAATGAAGAAATGTACAAAAAAATTGTGGAAAACCGCAGTGTAAAAGACGAAAATGCAGAGCATACGGCGCAGCTGGTTGGCTTATCTGCCATTAAATATGGAGACTTGTCTAACCAGGCTTCCAAGGATTATGTATTTGATATTGACCGTTTCACTTCTTTTGAAGGAAATACGGGTCCGTATATTTTGTATACCATTGTGCGTATCAAGTCTATCTTAAACCGTTACGCAGAAGAAGGCAAAAATCCGGAACAGGGAAGCATTCAGGATGCAGTCAGCGACAGTGAAAAGACATTGATGCTGGAACTTTCCAGATTCAATTCCATTATTGAACCTGCTTTTGAAGAAAAAGCGCCTCATAGAATCTGCTCCTATATTTATGATTTGGCAAATGCTTTTAACAGCTTTTATCACAACACCAGAATTCTGGCAGAGGAAGACCAAAGCAAACAGACTTCCTGGATTCGTCTGCTGGCCTTGACAGAGAAAGTCCTGGAAACCTGTATTGATTTGCTGGGATTTGACGCCCCGGAGAGAATGTAAGGAGAAAAGGAGACAAGTATGAAAGATACAAATTGCGCGTACTGCATGGAGGGAACACTGGTAGATGCCTTCGGAATTAAAATATGTGAACTCGAGACTTCTAAAGTATATTTGTTCAAAGAACAGAGCCATCCGGGAAGAGTGATTGTAGCCCACAAGAAACATGTGAGCGAAATTACAGAGCTGACAGCACAAGAGAGAGCAGCTTATATGGAAGATATTAACAAAGTAGCCCAGGCGGTACATCAGCTGTTCCACCCGGATAAAGTGAATTACGGAGCGTACGGAGATACAGGGCATCACCTGCACTTTCATCTGGTACCGAAATATAAAGACCAGTATGAATGGGGCGGAACCTTTGCCATGAATCCTGCTGAAAAAACTCTGACAGAAACAGAGTATGCGGATATGGTGGAAAAATATAGAGAAGTGCTTATGAAATAATCTCAGGTTATGGAAAAAGAACGAGGAATCCAAGACAGCAGGAGAACAGAAGCTGTCTATGGATTCCTTTTTTGAACAGGCCGTTTACACAAACAGAAAAAGACTGCCGCAGCAGCCTTTTTCTAAGAATTTTAAATTATTCAGAAATTATTCCTGAGGACCAGCAGCAACTAATGCTTTACCAGCTTCGTTTCCTTCGTATTTAGCGAAGTTCTTAACGAATCTCTGAGCCAGGTCTTTTGCTTTTGTTTCCCATTCGGAAGCGTCAGCATAAGTATCGCGTGGGTCAAGGATGTTAGAATCTACACCAGGAAGTTCTGTAGGTACTTCAAAGTTGAAGTGAGGAATCTTCTTAGTAGGAGCGTTTAAGATATCTCCGTTTAAGATAGCATCGATGATACCACGGGTATCTTTGATGGAGATACGTTTTCCTGTTCCGTTCCATCCTGTATTTACCAGGTATGCTTTTGCGCCGCTCTGTTCCATTTTCTTAACAAGCTCTTCTGCATATTTTGTTGGGTGCAGTTCCAGGAAAGCCTGGCCGAAGCAAGCTGAGAAAGTTGGTGTAGGCTCTGTGATTCCACGTTCTGTACCAGCCAGTTTTGCTGTAAATCCAGACAGGAAGTAGTACTGAGTCTGTTCCGGTGTCAGGATAGATACTGGAGGCAGTACGCCAAATGCATCTGCAGACAGGAAGATAACTTCTTTTGCTGCCGGTGCGGAAGAAACAGGGCGAACAATGTTTTCAATATGGTTAATCGGATAAGATACACGAGTATTTTCTGTTACGCTCTTATCTGTGAAGTCGATTTTTCCTTCGGAATCCAGAGTAACGTTTTCAAGAAGAGCGTTACGTTTGATTGCGTTGTAGATATCTGGTTCGGATTCTTTATCCAGATCGATAACTTTTGCGTAGCAGCCGCCTTCAAAGTTGAATACGCCGTTGTCATCCCAGCCGTGTTCGTCATCACCGATAAGAAGACGTTTCGGGTCTGTGGACAGAGTTGTTTTACCTGTTCCGGAAAGACCGAAGAAGATAGCTGTGTTTTCACCGTTTAAGTCTGTGTTTGCAGAGCAGTGCATGGAAGCGATACCCTTTAACGGCAGGTAGTAGTTCATCATAGAGAACATACCTTTTTTCATTTCTCCGCCGTACCATGTATTTACGATAACCTGCTCACGGCTTGTAATGTTAAACATAACAGCTGTTTCGGAGTTTAATCCTAATTCTTTGTAGTTTTCTACTTTTGCTTTGGAAGCGTTGTATACGATGAAATCAGGCTCAAAGTTTTCCAGTTCTTCTGCTGTAGGCTGGATAAACATATTTGTAACAAAGTGAGCCTGCCAAGCAACTTCTACGATGAAACGGATAGCCATACGGGTATCTTTGTTTGCGCCGCAGAAAGCGTCTACAACGTACAGTTTTTTATTGGAAAGTTCTTTGATAGCCAGGTCTTTTACAGTAGCCCATGCTTCCTGTGAAGCCGGATGGTTATCATTTTTGTATTCGTCAGAAGTCCACCATACAGTATCTTTGGAGTTCTCATCCATAACAATATATTTGTCTTTAGGAGAACGTCCGGTGTATACACCTGTCATTACGTTCACTGCGCCAAGTTCACTTTCCTGACCTTTTTCAAAACCTTCCAGTTCCGGTTTTGTTTCTTCAGCGAATAATAATTCATAAGAAGGATTGTGAACGATTTCAGTCGTTCCTGTGATGCCGTACTTGCTTAAATTCAATTCTGCCATCTTACATGTACCTCTCTTTTCTTTCATAATAATCACCGGAATTCAGCCTGAAAAACAGGCTTCCGTGATATTCCTTTTCAGAGAAACCAGTAACCTGGTTCTCTTTTCTATTATACATATTTACCTCAATAAATCAATAAAAAAAATATAGATTTTATAAAAATTGTTTAAATTTTAACGACTTTTACCCTTTGACCGGGAAAAACATAAATGCTATGATGTAATATAGAAAAAACAGGATGAAAAAGGGAACGGAGGAACATGAAAAAGATATTGCTGATTGAGGATGACAGAGACTTAAATACCGGGCTCACCTGTGACTTGGAATTGGAAAATTACCGGGTCTGTTCTGCATTTACATTGGGAGAGGGCATGGAGATTCTTACACGGGAAGAAGTGGATTTGATTTTGCTGGACGGGAATCTGCCCGATGGGGACGGCTTTGATTTCTGCAGGGCCGTAAAGGCAGAACAGGATATTCCCGTTATTTTTCTCACAGCCAGGGATATGGAACGGGACGAGATGAAGGGCTTTGACTGCGGTGCGGATGATTATATCACAAAACCTTTTAAAATGCCCATTCTGCACAGGAGAATTCAGGCAGCTCTGCGGAAAAGTGGAAAGACGGCAGACAGGGCTGTGTATGACGATGGATATCTGAAAATAGATTTTGATAAAATGACGGCTGTAAAAGGCGAAGAAAGCCTTTCTATGACGCCCACGGAATATCGGATTTTACGGCTTCTTATTGCCAATGCAGACCGGGTGATGACAAAAGGGCTGCTGCTGGAAAAAATCTGGGACCAGGGCGGGAGCTTTGTGGATGAACATACAGTGGCTGTCAATATCAACCGTTTAAGAAAGAAGATAGAAACCCCTGTGCGCTCTTACATTAAAACTTTGTATGGAATGGGGTATCAGTGGAAAGGCGGGAAATAAAAGTGGAAATTATTTTGCTGGCGTTTTCTTTTTTCTTTTTTCTCTTTGGGCTGTTTCTGGTGTTTTATGCCAGAAGGGGAGTTCTTTCGTATACTTCACAAATCATGGAATGCCTGGAAGCCATGATTGCAGGCAAGAGGAATATTGTATTCCAGGAAAGTCAGGAAACGCTGATGGGTAAAATTCAGATGAGAATGCGTCGCCTTTATGAAATCATAGAAATGAAATCGGAGGAAAACCTTCGCCAGAGAGAACAACTGGAATCCATGATTTCCGACATTTCCCATCAGGTAAAGACTCCTATCGCAGGTATTCGTATGTATCACAATCTTCTGGAGAGAAGGGGGATTTCTGAAGACCAGAGGGAGAGATTTCTCCAGGCCTCGGAACATCAGGTTGATAAGCTGGAGTTTTTTATGCAGAGCATGATTCGAATGTCCCGAATGGAAACAGGACTGATTAAGGTGCAGCCAAAAGAACATTCTGTCTATGAACTTCTGGCAAGGGCTATCTGTGATGCTGCCTTAAAGGCAGAGGAAAAAGGAATTGAAATCCAAGTTTCCTGTGAGGAAAGCCTTCGGGCGTATTTTGATAAAAGATGGACACAGGAAGCCGTGTTTAATGTGCTGGACAATGCCATTAAGTACACCGGACAGGGAGGAAAATTGTGGATTTCAGCGGAAAAGACAGATTTTTTCGTGAGAATAAAAATCCGGGACAATGGAAGAGGTATTCCGGAAGACAGACTTCCCCATATTTTTAAACGTTTTTACAGGGAACCGGAGTCTGCAGAGACAGAAGGTATAGGCATTGGGCTTTATCTGACCAGAGAGATTGTCATGCTCCAGAAAGGTTTTGTGGAAGCCCACTCCAGAGTTGGAGAAGGAACGGCTATTTGTATCCACCTGCCTGTAGAGCAGTGAAAGCAGAAAAAGAAATTATCTCAATTCTGTTACTTTTTTGAGAACAGTTTGAGATAATTTTTTTGTATGCTGATAGCATCAAAGGAAAGGAAGGTACTAAGATGGATTATATTTTAGAAACAAAGGATTTGAAAAAATATTACGGACAGGGGACAAATGTGACAAAAGCCCTGGATGGAGTAAGCGTTGCAGTGGAAAAAGGGGAATTTGTATCTGTAATTGGTACATCAGGCAGCGGAAAATCTACTATGCTTAATATGCTGGGCGGTTTGGACGTTCCCACCTCGGGAAGTGTGAAAATCAGAGGAAAAGAAATTGCAAAAATGAATGATGAGCAGCTTACGGTTTTTCGCAGAAGGAATATTGGTTTTGTATTTCAAAATTACAATCTGGTGCCCATTCTGAATGTATATCAGAACATTGTGCTGCCGATAGAACTGGATGGGAACAAGGTAGACAGAACCTATGTAAAGGAAATTATCAGGGTTCTGCATTTGGAGGAAAAACTGGATAATCTGCCGAATAATCTTTCCGGAGGACAGCAGCAGAGAGTAGCCATTGCCAGAGCGTTAGCGGCAAAACCAGCTATTTTGTTAGCAGATGAACCTACCGGTAATCTGGATACCCGCACCTCCTTGGAGGTCATGCAGCTTTTAAAAATGACTACAACGGAGTTTGGGCAGACGCTGGTGATGATTACCCACAATCCGGAATTGGCTCAGATAGCGGACAGAATGCTTCATATTGAAGACGGAAAGATTACAGAATAAGGGGGCAGGAAGTATGAAGCTGTTGGAAAATAACAATCGGAAGTTTATGAAAAACTTGTCGGGAAGCTGCCTGAAAGCCAATAAAAGCAGAAATGGGATTGCGGTACTTGCCATTATTTTGACGGCGGTTCTTTTTATGGGGCTGACTACGGTTATGGAAGGTACGCAGGTATCCATGAAAAATCAGATGCTTCGTCAGGCAGGAAGCCGTTTTATGGTGTCCTTAAAAGGTCTGTCAAAAGAAGAAGCAGAGACTCTGGCAAAGGATTCCGTGTTTTCAGAAGCCGGAGTAGAGCACTATGTGGCTAATGTAAATAACCAGGAACTGAGAAACATTCACGCATTGGCAGGATGGGTAGATGAAACTACGGCAAAAAACAGTTTTATGGAGTTAACAGAGGGGCATTATCCTAAAAAGGAGAATGAAATTGCCTGTGATACGGAAATTCTTAAGCTGTTGGGAGTTTCCCCCAAACCGGGCAGCACCGTTACTTTGCAGTATTCTATAGGAGAGGAAAAGCTGGAAAAGAAAATGACCCTTTGCGGTGTCTGGGAAGGAAGGAGTCATGAGCAGAACGCCTCCCTGCTGATTTCCAAAGGACTGGCTGAAAAGATGGAGACAAAAGGGGAAAGCTACAGTGTAAGGGGGAGTTTTCACAGTGATAAAAATATACAGGAGCGGCTGGATAACCTGATTGAGAAAATGGGATATGACCCGGAAGCCAAACAAGGCGAGGAGGGATATCTGATTCACCATGTAAGCCCGGCTTACGAGCAGTCTACACAACAGTCTCCCCAGACTATAATATTGATAGGAATCGGGATTCTGCTGATTTTGTTTGCCGGTTATCTGGTCATTTACAATATTTTTAAAATTTCTGTGGAGAAAGACATTCGCTTGTATGGACAGTTAAAAACCATTGGAACTTCGCCGAAACAGATTCGTTACATGATTATCCGGCAGGGAAGTATCCTCTCTCTGGTGGGAATTCCCGCAGGACTGGTACTTGGATGGCTTTTGGGAAATGGACTGCTGCCCCTGGTTATGGCAAGTACAAATTTTGCGGAAACAGAGTTTATCGTTCCCTCCTGGTGGATATGGCTGCTGGCCGCGCTGTTTACTTTTGTAACGGTGCGTATCAGCTGCAGCAGACCGGGAAAGATTGCAGGAAGAATTTCTCCTGTGGAAGCATTGAAATATCAGAGCGGTGTGCAAAATAAGCAGACCCACAGAAGAGGAAAAGAAACCCGTTTTCCGCTGGGGGCCATGGCGGTGGCCAATTTAAGCAGAAATAAGGGAAAGACGCTGTTGGTAGTATTATCCCTTTCTTTCAGCGCCGTACTTTTAAACTGCGCTTTAAATTATACCGGCAATATGGATGAGAAAACGTTTGTGGAGGGAATGGTAATTTCTGATATTGATGTTCGCAGCAGGGACTTTCTGAAGCCTGGTACAGAGGAGTACAAAAAAGTGGTGAAGGGGAGTGCTGTAAGAGAACTGGAAAATCTGGAAGGCGTACAGGATTTTGGAAAAGTGTATACATATATGCTTCCGGAAGAAAAGAGGACGGAAAAAAGAGAGGATTTGGGAAAGATCCTCCGTGTGAACGGAAAAGAAACATCAGAAAACAGCCAGGTTTTTGAACGAAATCGCATGTTATATGGATACAATGAAAATGCATTGGCCAGAGCAGCTGTAATAGAGGGAACGATGGATTATGAAAAACTTTGCAGCGGAGATTATGTAGTGATGGCGGGCAGTCTGGGAGATTCGGGAGAATATAATTATGAGGCACAGGAATTTCACGCAGGTGATATTATTGAAGCTGAAATCAAAGGAACAGTAAAGGAATATACGGTTCTGGCAGTGGTAGGAGTGGAGCAGGCACAGGAGATGAGCTACAGCAGCGGTGGTTATGAAGCCATAGCCTTTCCGGAGTCGGTATTTTTGCAGATGTTTCCGGAAATGCAGAATCCGATTCACTGCCTCTTTGACGCAAAAGAAGGTTCCTTTGATACCCTTTATGAGAAGGTGGAGAAGATTGCCGAGGGAAACAATCTGTCGGTACTTACCCGATTGACGGCGGAAGCAGAATTTAAGGAAATAAAGACTACGTTTAGTATGGTAGGAATTGTGGTTTCTGTCATTCTGGGCAGTATCGGAACTTTAAATCTTGTCAACGTGATTTTGACAGGTGTAATTGCCAGACAGAGAGAATTTGCTGCCATGAGAAGCATCGGCATGACGAAAAAGCAGCTCAGAAAGCTGATGATTTGTGAAGGAGTGCTTTATGCAGTGCTGGCAGGAATGATGGGGCTTTTTATCAGCGCGATTTTGTCCATGACCCTGGTAAAAGGAATTACTGCAGGAATCTGGTATATGAAATACCATTTTACTCTGGTTCCTGCGCTGGTAGTGTTTGGGATTTCCCTTTTCTTGTCTGTGTGCATTTCCGCCATGACGGATAAAATATGGAACAAGAGAAGCGTGGTGGAGCTGCTGCGGGCAGAGTAGTTAGGAAAAGGCTGTTGCACATACGGCAGGCTGCGTTATAATGAGAAGGACAAAGAAACTGTTAAAAACTGTTTTGGAGGACAGGAATATGTGGATATTTTATGCAATAGGTTCTTCCTTTTTTGCCGGAGTGACAGCCGTTCTTGCCAAATGCGGAATCCGAAAGACGGATAGCGATGTGGCAACGGCCATTCGTACGATCGTGGTACTGCTGTTTTCCTGGCTTATGGTTTTTCTTACAGGGGCAGAAACAGGAATGGCACAAATCAGCGGCAGAACATTTTTGTTTCTGATTCTGTCCGGTCTGGCCACGGGGGCCTCCTGGCTGTGCTATTTCCATGCACTGCAAAAAGGGGATATAAACCGGGTGGTTCCCATTGACAAATCCAGCACGGTGCTGACCATTGTGCTGGCTCTGATATTTCTGGGAGAAGGGATGAGTTGGAAGAAAGCGCTGTCCGTAATTTTGATTGGCGCAGGAACGCTGCTGATGATTGCACCAAAGGCAGCAGAAGGGCAGGAAAATCATACAAAGGGCAGAGAGTGGCTGGTATATGCTGTTCTGTCCGCAGTATTTGCCAGTTTGACAGCCATTCTTGGGAAAATTGGAATTCAGCATGTAGATTCCAATCTGGGCACAGCCATCCGAACCACAGTAGTGCTGTTTATGGCGTGGATTATGGTGTTTGCTGCCGGAAAACAGAGGGAGGTTAAGCAGATAGAGAAAGGGGAGTTTGGATTTCTGCTTCTGTCCGGTCTGGCTACAGGGGCTTCCTGGCTGTGCTATTACCGGGCTTTGCAGGAAGGGCCTGCCAGTGTGGTGGTGCCCATTGATAAACTGAGTATTCTGGTTACTATTTTGTTTTCCGCAGTGGTATTTGGGGAAAAATTGTCAAAGAAAGCGGGGGTTGGCCTGGGCTGTATGGTTTTTGGAACGGTTTGGCTGGCTTTTCAGTGAGAAAACAGGAATTTCACCTGTTTTCTCTTTTGAGGTATGGTACTTCGGGAATGTTGTGCGAGATTGTCTGGAGCAGGCAAGGGTGTGGCTGTTAAAGTCTGAACTTTCCGTAAAAGAGGTTGGAAACCGATGTGGTTTTCAGGACACCAGTTATTTTATCAGGGTTTTTTACAGACATTTTGGAGAGACACCGTCTGCTTTCCAAAGCCCCAATGCAGGTGTTTTCACAAAGTAGATTTCTTCTCCGTTTTCCAGGGTATTCCACCCCTCCTTAAGTGTCTCCGGATTGTATAGCTTTGCCGCTTCTTCATAATCCATCCAGTCGTAACCAACGCGGTTGATGTCTTCTTTGCTGAGATTTTCCGGTCTGGTACAGTAAGTGATACGGAATCTGCCGTCGGATGAACCTTGGATTAAGTGGGCAGCCGCCATAATACGGTTTTCAAAGACACCTTTTCGGAACAGTTCTAATACATAGTCCCGTCCTTTATATCCATATGTTCTGGTCATTTGGTCCATTTCCTCGTTTTCACCAAAGGACTTGACCCCGGGTGCGAGAATTATCAAATCTCCACCGTCTGCTACAGCCATGCGGGTGCGGTAAATTCCTTTGTTTCCCACCCAGGTGGTTTTCAGTTCACAGGGGTCTAAATAAGTAACCAGTTTTTTGGCTCTGCGCGCTACATGGCAGATGTTCAGCTTTGTGGACAATGCTACACCGTGTTCAAAAGGCTTTCTGGATGAACCGATATAAAGTCCGTTTAAGCAGACCTCCTCTTTCTTTAAAGTGGTTACCGTCTGCAAATAGACCAGAGGAAGCCTGCCGTCCAGAAAATGCTGCTGTGCGTAATCAAAGACTTTCCGGGCGGGAGAATCTGCTACGCCCAGAGCTTTTTCCATACCGCAGATGGCACTAAGCATATGGGATTTGTTAATCATCTGCCGTCCGCCTACACCTACGAAAATATTTTTGCTGTAATTTGCCATACCTACGACCTCATGGGGAACAACCTGGCCTACGGAGAGAATGAGATCATAGCTGCCGTTTATAAGTTTTTCATTGACCTCCACTTCGATTTCTGTAGAATATAGTCCCTGGGAAATTTCTTCAATCACTTCTTTTGGAACGGTTCCAATAGAAATTGTATCGGTTTGCCAGTGGTGAACCAGAAAGGCTCCGTCAGGAATGTCTTTTCCAAACATTTTTTCTTTTTCTTCTTTATCCATTTCCATATGTGTGCCAAGAGCAGGCATAATATGAACCACGGCTCTCGGCGACAGCTTTTCATAGAGCATCCGGGTAAGTTCTCCGGCATAAGAGTAGCAGCGGGTAAAATCCGGAGGAATAATCAGTACTTTTTTTACATGGGGAAACTGTGCCAGCAATGCTTCTAAAGCCTGGTTCACTTCTTTTGGGGAAAGCCCCTTTGTTTCATCGGTTAAGTAGATTTCTTTCATAGAAACTCCAATCTGCCGTAAAAGGCATTTTCTTATCGGTCTTCAAATTTTAATACGATTTTTAATACATCCTGGGGATGTTCCTGAATCATAGTCAGGGCCTCCATAATATCTTTATAGTTGTACGCCTTGGTCATCAGCTGCTCTGGCTTCAGAGTTCCGTCTTCAAATCCGGCAATCACTTCATCAAAGCAGTTGTTATTTAAGCGGGAACCCACAATAGTCAGTTCTTTTTTCGTGATTTCTGCCATGGTAATCTGGGAGGGCTGGTTTTTCAGACCGATACAAACCACGCGTCCGGCAGGGCAGGCCAGCTGGACGGCCTGCTCAAAAGAGGAAGGAATACATACGGTATCCACAACAACGGGAATTCCTTCTCCATCTGTAAATTTCATCAGCCGTTCTTCCAGGTTTTCATTGGAAACCAGAACCGTTTCATCTGCGCCCATGGATTCTGCCTTTTCCAGACGTTCTTTGACTAAATCTGTCATAATAACCTGAGCGCCGTTTCTCTTAGCCACCTGCATGGCACAGATCCCAATGGGACCGGATCCCATAATCAATACCTTGTCTCCTTTTGAAATCTGTCCTCTGCGGTTGATTTCCACTCCAATGGTAAACGGCTCCACAAGACCAAGGAGAGATTCGTCAAAATCCTTGTGGAAGAGATGAATGTTTGATTCAGGTGCAGTTACATATTCGGCAAAGCCCCCATCTCTGTGAACGCCCATGACTTCAAGAGAAGAGCAGACATTGTGTCTTCCGATACGGCAGGCGTAACAGTGACCGCAGCTTCTTACCGGGTCTACGGCAACTTTGTCTCCGACTTTTACAGAAGTTACGTTTTCGCCTATTTCGGTAACAATGCCGCCAAATTCATGTCCAATGAGCCGGGGATAAGTAGCCAGAGAATTGGTTCCATTGTAAATACCAATATCAGAGCCGCAGATGCCCCCGGAGGTAATCCGTACAAGGACATCATCTTTCTTTTGGATAGTTGGTTTTGGTACATCTACGATTTCTACTTTAAATGGTTCGGTTACTTTGATAGCTTTCATAATTCCATACTCCTTCATCATAAATAATATTAATATATTAGTTTGCTGCGATAATCTATAGTACTAAAATAAAATATGTACCATATAGAAGAAATTGGAATAAAGATGGTCAGATAACTGATATATCAGTTTGTGCAGTCACTATAGCAGAGTCTCATAAAAAGTGCAATATGAAATCCCTACAAGAAAAAGGGGAATATCTTGTAGAATCTACACAAAACATATGACGTATTATGATAAAAAGATACTTCCAACCGGACCATTGACGGAAGAAGAGGCCTGTGCTACGATTCTGAAAGAAAGGAAAACAGGAGAAGAAGAAATATGCCCATAATACTGTCAAAAAGAATAGAAAAAGAAAATAACCGGGAGTATGCGTACCGTGTTTTAAGGGATAATATTATGACTCTGCAGCTTTTGCCGGGGACAACCATTAATGAAGGAGAATTAGCCGAACTTTTTCATACCAGCAGAACACCCATACATGAAGCGGTATTAATGCTGAAAGAGGAATATCTGGTAGATGTGTATCCTCAAAGCGGTTCTAAAATTTCCAGAATACAACTGGACATTTTAAAGGAGGGATATTTTTTGCGCTCACTTATAGAGCCGGAGCTTATAGCCCATATGGCGGGAAATATTTCTTCCGGGCAGGCGGCAGAACTCAGAGAGAATCTGGACAGACAGAAAGCGGCCCTTCATCAGAAGGATAAGATAGATACTTTTTTTAAACTGGATGATTCTTTCCACCATCTGCTGTACCAGATGGCAGGAAAACCCCGCACCTGGTATGCAGTGAAAAAAGTCAGTACCCATTATGACCGGATTCGGTATCTGGATGCCATTATGTACCATACCGAATTGAAAAATATTTATGAAGAGCATAAGAAAATTTTTCAGATTTTGCTTCTGGGTATGGCACCGGATTTTGAATGGAAAAATTTTTACGACCGACATCTGGGAACTTACCGAAAAGGATTTTCAGAAATTTTTGAAAAGTATCCGGAATACTTTGCGTAAATAGTTGTGCAAAATATATAAAAATTAAACGATAAATTTATGATTATTCAACATAATTTCGTTTCCTTATTGACGTATGACGTCTTATATGCTACATTCTTTGTATGGAATAAAGAGGTCATACGTCTTACTATTAACAATCAAAAGGAAAAGAAAAAGGAGGAAACGATTATGTTTTCAGGAGGAATGGTATCAGGGCCACTGTTAATCGGCATTTTTATTCTTGCCATTGTGGTATTGCTGCTGCTGATTATTAAATTTAAACTCAATGCGTTTGTTGCACTTTTGCTGACGGCATTTGGTACAGGGGTATTGGTGAACATGCCGCTGCCGGATGTGGCAAGTACAGTTACGGACGGATTCGGAAGCACTCTGGGCAGTATTGGTATGGTAACCGGCTTAGGTGTTATGCTGGGAAAATTCATGTTTGAATCCGGCGGTATCGAATCTATTTCCAACGGAATTTTAGGTATATTCGGAGAGAAAAAATCACCGGTTGCTGTGGCAATTTCAGGATTTATTACCGGTATTCCGGTGTTTGGAGATGTGGTGTACATTATGTTTGCACCGATGCTTCGGGTATTGTCCAAAAAAACAGGCATTTCCATGGTTACCTTTTCCTGTGCGATTTCGGTGGCAACGACCTGTACTTTTGCGCTGGTACTTCCGACAGCCCCGCCTTTAGCTGTGGCTGGAGAGCTGGGCGTGGAAATTGGTATCTTTTTCTTTTATGCTCTGATTTCTGCCTTTGTAGGTATGCTGGCCGGCGGTATTTTCTATGGTATGCTTCTGAACAAGCAGGATCACAAAAACAATCATTTTTATACCTTTGAAGATTTGGACGAAGAAGAAGCAGAGATGAACAAAGCTGCAGGCAGAAAGAAAATGGGCGCAGGAAAAGCATTGTCCATTTTACTGGTTCCCATTATCCTGATTCTGCTGGGAAGTTTTGTGCCGTTGGCGCTTGGAGACGACGCAGCGATAACGCCTGTTGTAAAATTTATCGGCGACAAAAACTTTGCTATGATGGCAGGTGTTGTATATGCAGCATTGATTTCCCGGAAATATATTGAAAAATCAGCTACGGATATTATGACAGAAGCAGCTGATCAGGTAGGTTTGATTCTTCTGATTACAGGTGCAGGCGGAGCTTTTGGTAAAATTCTTCAGGCTACGGGAATCGCAGACTATGTGGCCGGTTCCTTGTCTCAGTTCAATATTCCGATTCTGGTGCTCTGTTTCCTGATTGCACAAATTATCCGCTGCGCACAGGGTTCTACAACGGTAGCCCTTATGACAACCGCAGCGATTTTATCCAGTACCATTGCCACATGCGGAGTTTCTCCTATTCTGTGTGCAATTGCCATTTGTGCAGGCGGTATCGGTTTATCTTTGCCAAATGATTCCGGTTTCTGGGCTATTAGCAGATTCTTCCGGATTTCCGTACCGGATACAATCCGAGGTTGGAGTATCGGCGGGTTTATAGCGGGTGTGGCTATTTTGATTTTTGTGTCCATTTTATCCTTGTTCCAGGGGTTCCTTCCGGGATTGATGATGTAAATCGTTTCTTTCCTGTTTTTGCAGAGTAAAAGTAGACTTTTCATTGGCAGACTGATATAATAAGAACTTGCATAGGTATGCAGTTATAGGAAATTGAGGAAAAATATATGTTAGAGTCAGTGAAAAATAATAACAAACTGTTGCCGGAGCAGGTATCTGAGCAGATTGCTAATCTGATTACCGACAGGGCTCTGCACGCTGGTGATAAACTGCCAAATGAATTTGAAATGGCAGAACAGCTTGGTGTGGGAAGAGGCACTATCCGGGAAGCGGTAAAAATTCTGGTATCCAGAAATGTAGTAGAGATAAAAAGAGGAAGAGGTACTTTCGTGTGCCATCATCCGGGTGTGGTCGATGATCCTTTTGGTTTTGCTTTTGTAAAAGACAAAAAGAAGCTGGCTATGGATTTATGCGAAATCCGTATGATTATTGAGCCTGAGATTGCTGCGCTGGCGGCAGAGAGAGCCACAGAAGAAGAAGTAGAGGAACTGCAGAAAACAGCGGATGAGGTGGCAGTGCTTTGCAGACAGAGAAAGCAGCACATGGAAAAGGATATTGAGTTCCATGAAAAAGTAGCAAAATACAGCAAAAATTCTGTAACGCCAAAGCTGATTCCGGTGATTCAGGCAGGTGTGTCTGTGTTTATTCATGTTACAGACCTGTCGCTGGCCCTGGACACTATCCGAACCCACCAGATGATTGTGGATGCCATTCGTGCTCATGATTCTCAAAAAGCCAGAGAAGCCATGATTGAACATTTACGGAATAACAAAGAGAAGATTGAGGAAATGAAGGAGCTGTCGCAGTAATGCGGCGGCTTTTTCTATGTGGACTTTAGTCTGTTTCGCCCATTGGAGTTTTTCGTTGATCCGAAAAATGGA